>Ga0247727_10000612_pt1 | contig 87442 bp, 86 predicted proteins | sample WisWelCaveWW1625_FD_202498 | JGI IMG/M metagenome (GOLD analysis project Ga0247727, IMG submission 202498) | Biofilm microbial communities from Wishing Well Cave, Virginia, United States - WW16-25 | ecosystem: Environmental > Aquatic > Deep subsurface > Groundwater > Cave microbial mat | place... | reverse complement strand
CGCTCAAGTCGGCGGTCAGCAACGCCCGGCAGGCCGGTGCGGAGCCGCAGGAGTTGGTGGTATCGCGGGCGCTGGCGACCGATGGGCCGACGTGGAAGCGGTTCCGGGCGGGTGCCATGGGTCGGGCGATGCCGATTCTCAAACGAACGTGTCATATTACGATTGAGCTGGATGCTCGACCGGGCAAGCCGTCGGCGGCGCCGGTACCGCAGCAGAAGCAACGGGGGAGCCATGGGTCATAAGATTCATCCACACGCGCTACGATTGGGGATTATCCGGACGTGGGAGTCGCGCTGGTATGCGACGAAGCGTCAGTTCGCGGATTTGCTGCATGAGGATTTGGCGATCCGCAAGCACGTCAAGACTAACTATGCCTCAGCGGCGATCGCCCGCGTTGAGATCGAGCGGACCGTTGAGAAGCTCAAGATCATCATTCATACGGCGCGACCTGGCGTGTTGATTGGGCGCCGCGGCGCCGAGATCGACAAGCTGCGCGAGGAGTTGCAGAAGTTGACCAAGAAGCAGATTGCCATTGAGAATCGTGACATCAAGAATCCGGCGATTGAGGCGCAGTTGATCGCAGATAACATTGCGTTGCAGATCGTGAAGCGGATTTCTCACCGTCGCGCGATGAAGAAGGCGCTGTCGGCGGGTGAGGCGGCTGGAGCGCTGGGCGTCAAGATCATGTGTGCAGGACGCCTGGGCGGTTCTGAGATGAAGCGTCGCGAGTGGTATCGGAACGGGAAGATTCCGTTGCACACGCTGCGGGCGAATATCGAGTACGGGTTTGCCGAGGCGTTGACTACGTACGGGTTGATCGGGGTCAAGGTGTGGGTGTATCGCGGCGAGGTGCTGCCGGTGCGCAGAGAGCGTGAAGTCGTGGCTGCTGCGCCGGTTGAGGTTCCGGTGGCGCCGGTGGCTGCTTCAGCAGGAGGCGTGTGAGATGCCGCTGCTGATGCCGAAGCGTGTGAAGTATCGGAAGGCGCACCGCGGTCGCCGCAAGGGCATCGCGACGGACGGTTGCACGTTGGCGTTCGGCGAGTTTGGGTTGCAGGCGCTGCAGAATGCATGGATCACCAGTGCGCAGCTGGAGGCGGCGCGCGTCTCCATCACGCGGCACATGAAGCGCGGCGGCAAGGCGTGGATTCGCGTCTTCCCGGACAAGCCGGTGACGAAGAAGCCGGCGGAGACCCGGATGGGTAAGGGAAAAGGGATGCCGGATCATTGGGTGGCGGTCGTCAAGCGGGGGCGAATTGTGTTTGAGATGGGTGGTATCCCGCTGGAGATTGCCAAAGAGGCGTTGCGGTTGGCGGCGCACAAGCTGCCGATCCGGACACGGTTGGTGGTGCGGTGAGCGAGCGCAAGGGATTGGAGCAGTTGAGAGGGTTATCGGAACAGGAGCTGGACGGCAAGATGGCGGCTTGGCGGCAGGAGCTTTTTCAGACGAGGACTCTGGCAGCAGCCGGCAAGCTGGACAAGCCATCAAAACTACGCCAGTTGCGCAAAGATATTGCGCGGGCGTTGACGGTGCGGAATGAGCGAGCTCGAGCAACAGCAAAAGCGTAGTCGTCCGCGGGAGCGGGTGTGCGCTGTCATCAGCAACAAGATGCAGAAGACGATTGTCGTTCGATGGGAGCGGGCGGTGCGTCATGCCCAGTACGGGCGCGTCGTGCGGCAAACGACGTCGTTCAAGGCGCACGATGAGCGGAACGAGGCGCGGATTGGTGATCAGGTGTTGGTGGTGGAAACGCGGCCGCTGTCGAAGGACAAGCGGTGGCGGTTGGCGAAAGTGGTACTGCGCGGGACGGTACAGGACGCGCTGGCTGGCGAGTCGGTTGAGGCAGTCTCATGATTCAGATTCGGTCGATTCTCGATGTCGCAGACAACACCGGCGCCAAAAAGGCGTCGTGCATCGGCGTGATCGGACGCGGCAACAAACAGTACGCTGATGTCGGCGACATCATTTCGGTGAATATCAAAGAGTCGACACCGGACGCCACCGTGAAGAAGGGGGAAGTGGCCAAGGCGGTGGTGGTGCGGACGAAGCGGACGATTGCCCGGCAGGATGGTTCGTATGTCCGGTTTGACCGGAATGCCGTGGTGCTGATCGATCCGCAAAAGGAGCCGCGCGGCACCCGCGTCTTCGGACCGGTGGCCCGCGAGCTGCGTGATCGGGGATTCATGAAGATTATTTCGCTGGCTCCCGAGGTGGTGTGATGGAGAGGATTCGGAAGAACGACACGGTCAAGGTGCTCTCGGGCAGGGATCGCGGGAAGGCGGGCAAGGTGTTGCGGGTGTTCCGCGAAGAGGGGCGCGCCATTGTCGAGGGAGTGAACATGGTGAAGAAGCACATGCGCCGCAGCCAGCAGAATCCGCAGGGCGGGATCGTGGCGCAGGAGCTGCCGCTGCATTTGTCAAAGCTGCAGCCGGTCTGCCCGCGGTGCAACCGGCCGGTGCGGGTGGCGTTCCCCGTGCTGAAGGATGGGTCGCGCAACCGCGTGTGCACTCGGTGCCAGGAGGCGCTATGACGACGACAACAGAGACGCCGCGCCTGTTGGTGTATTATCGGGAGACGATCATTCCGGAAATGAAGAAGCGTTTTGGTCTCGTCAACGATTTGCGGGTGCCAGCGGTCAAGAAAGTGGTGGTCAACATGGGCGTTGGGATCGGCGCCAGTGACATCAAGGCGATCGAGTCGGCGGTGCAGGAGTTGACGATGATCACCGGGCAGAAGGCGGTGATCACGCGCGCCAAGAAGGCGATCGCCAATTTCAAGATTAAAGAGGGGAATCCGATCGGCTGCCGTGTGACGTTGCGCAAGCGGAGGATGTACGAGTTTCTCGACCGGTTCATCAATATTGCCGTTCCGCGGATCCGCGACTTCCGTGGGTTATCACCGTCGTCGTTTGACGGGCGCGGAGCCTACAGCGTGGGGATTGCCGAGCAGGTGATCTTTCCGGAGATCGAAGGGGACAAGATTACCCGGACGCAGGGGATGGACGTGACTATCGTGACGTCGGCGCACACGGACGAAGAGGCGCGGGAGTTGCTACGGTTGTTTGGTATGCCGTTCCGGACGAAGGCGTCGTCCAGCGCGGCGTCATCATCGTAAGGGGATCGTATGGCCAAGAAATCGAAGATTGAAAAGTGGAGGCGCCCGCCGAAATTCTCCACCCAGTTTCACAACCGGTGCCGGCGGTGTGGGCGTCCGAGGGGGTACATCCGGTTGTTCCAGTTGTGCCGGATTTGCTTCCGTGAACTGGCGCATCGGGGTGAGATCCCGGGCGTGGTGAAAGCGAGCTGGTGAGCCGATGAGTGTGACAGATCCGATTGCTGATATGTTGACGATGGTGCGCAATGGTGTCGCGGCGCGCCATGAGAAGGTGGATGTTCGGTTGTCGAAGATGAATCATGCGATCGCCGACGTGTTGAAGCAGGAAGGGTTTATCCGGAATGTCCGCCAGATGCCCAGCGGCCTGCGGATTTATCTTCGGTATGATCCGCAAGGGCGATCGTTCCTCAGGGGTGTGCAGCGGGTGTCGAAGCCCGGACTGCGCGTCTATGCGCCGCGCAAGGAGCTGCGGGCGATTCTGCGCGGTCTCGGTGTTGCGATCGTCTCGACGCCCCAGGGGATTATGACTGATCGGCAGGCGCGCCAGGCCAATATCGGCGGCGAAGTGCTTTGCAAGGTGTGGTAGAGGTCTGGCGGGTTGTGATAACGGGGAGTCATCCACGATGTCTCGGATAGGGCAGCAGCCAATTACGTTGCCGTCGGGCGTGACGGTGCAGACCAGCGGCGCCGATGTGACGGTGCAGGGGCCGAAGGGCAAGTTGTCTCGTCAGCTGGTGCCGTCGGTCTCGGTGGCCGTCAAAGGGCAGCAGTTGACGGTGACGCGAGCGAACGAGGCGCAACAAACACGGGCGCTGCATGGTTTGATGCGTACCTTGGTTGCCAACATGGTCCACGGTGTTGCCGAGGGTTTCAGCAAAGAGCTGGAGATCGAGGGAGTCGGGTTCCGCGCCCAAGCTCAGGGTCGCAAGTTGAGCCTGTTTCTCGGCTTCTCTCATGAGATCGTGTATCCGGTGCCAGAGGGGATTACGGTGGAGACGCCCAAGCCGACGGTGATCATCGTCAAGGGGGCGGACAAGGAGTTGGTGGGGGCCGTGGCGGCCCGCATCCGGATGTTCTACAAGCCGGAGCCATACAAGGGGAAGGGTATTCGGTACGCCGGCGAGAAGATTCGCCGGAAGGCCGGAAAGTCGGTGGTGAAGTAACATGTTAGCGCGAGAGATGGGGCGCTTGCGGCGCCATCGTCGAGTCAGGAAGCGGGTAGCGGGGACGCAGGATCGGCTGCGGTTCGTGGTGTATCGGAGTTGTAAGCATATCTATGCGCAGTTGGTCAACGACTTGTCAGGAAGGACGTTGTTATCGGTATCAACGTTGGACAAGGAGATCCGCTCGAAGGTCAAGGTAGGTGGAACGGTAGGTGCGGCGCAGGCAGTGGGGAAGCGGATCGCCGAATTGGCGTTGGCCAAGGGAGTGAAGCAAGTGACGTTTGACCGCGGCGGATATCAGTATCATGGACGAGTGAAGGCGATTGCCGATGCTGCCCGCGAGGGAGGATTGGACTTTTAGTGATGGCACAGACACAGTCGAGGTCAAGAGGTAGAGATTCTGGCCGCCCGTCACAATCGCAAGAGCCGGAGCTGATCGAGAAAGTGATCAGTATCAACCGTGTGGCCAAGGTCGTCAAGGGCGGTAAGCGCATGTCGTTTGGGGCGTTGGTGGTGCTGGGGGACGGCAAGGGGCGTGTCGGCTATTCATTGGGCAAGGCGAAAGAAGTGGCTGAGGCCATCAAGAAGGGTATGACACACGCCAAGAGGCATATGTTATCGGTGCCGATGCGCGGCTCGACGATTACGCATGAGGTGGTGGGGCATCATGGGGCCGCGAGGGTGCTGTTGAAACCGGCTGCGCCGGGCACGGGGATTATCGCCGGTGGTTCGGTGCGGGCGCTCTGCGAGGCGACGGGTATCAAGGATATCTTGAGCAAATCGCTCGGCTCCAACAATGCGATCAACGTGATCAAGGCAACACTCGATGGTTTCGAGCAGCTGCGGTATCCGGAAGAGGCATTGCAGGCGCGCCGGGCGATCGATCCGGTCGAGCAGGGGGTGAGTTGATATGGCGCTGACGCTAGGTGATTTGCCGCGTCCTGCAGGAGCGGTGCATCGCCCCAAGCGTGTCGGGCGCGGCAGTAGCTCTGGGCATGGGAAGACCAGTGGCCGCGGTAGCAAGGGGCAGAAGTCTCGGTCTGGGGAACGTAAGAACCCCGGTTTTGAGGGAGGTCAAACGCCGCTGTACCGTCGTTTACCGAAGCGCGGTTTTACCAACAAGTTTCGCCACACCTTTCAGGTGGTGAATCTTGATCGGCTCAATCGGTTTGCCGATGGCGCGGTCGTGACGTCGCAGCAGTTGGAGGAAGCGGGGTTGGTGCGGGATGCTGGCGCGCCGGTCAAGGTGCTCGGCGATGGGGAGCTGACGCGTCGTCTGACGGTTCGGGCGCATCGCTTTAGCCAGCGGGCCAGTCAGGAGATTGCGCGTCTCGGCGGCCAGGCGGAGCTCGTCGGGCAATGATCTTCGGGCCGTTGGCGAACGCCTTCAAGATCCCCGACCTGAAGAGGCGTTTGCTCTTTACGCTTGCGATGATCGCGATCTACCGCGTCGGCGCATTCATACCGACGCCGGGGATCAACAGTCAGCGGTTGGCGCAGTTCTTTGCCTCTCTTGCGGGCACGCAGGGCGGCACGATCTTTGGCATCATGAATCTCTTCAGCGGTGGGGCGGTGGAGCGGCTGACGATCTTTGCCCTTGGGATCATGCCGTACATCACGGCATCGATCATCATGCAGCTGCTGATCCCGGTCATTCCTTCATGGGAGAAGATGGTCAAGGAAGGCGGTGAGCAGGCGCGTCGGATGATCACGCAGTACACGCGCTACGCCACGATCGCGTTGAGCCTTATCCAGTCATTCTTCATCGCGCTCTGGCTGGAGAGTCCAACGCTCTTCGGCGGGCTGCAGATTGTGGATACGCCGGGGTGGGGATTCCGGCTGCTGACGGTGCTGACGCTGACCAGTGGATCGGCGTTCATCATGTATCTCGGCGAGCAGGTGACCGAGAGGGGAATCGGGAATGGAGCGTCGATCCTCATCACCGCTGGCATCATCTCGCGTCTGCCGACGGCCGTGTATCAATTGTTTGTGCTGGCATCGCCGTTCTCCCAGGCGCGCCGACAGATCGATCCGCTGCGACTGCTGCTGCTCTGCGTCATGATGATCGGCGTGATCGTTGCCGTTGTGCAGCTGATCCAGGGGCAGCGGAAGATTCCGGTGCAGTACGCTCGTCGGATGGTGGGGCGGCGGATGTATGGTGGACAGACGACGTACATCCCGTTGCGGGTGAATCAGGCGGGGGTGATCCCGATCATCTTTGCACAGTCGCTGCTGGTCTTTCCGGCGACGATCGCGGGGCTGGTGCCGAATCCGATGCTGCAGAGTGTCGCGTCATCGTTGATGCATGGGCAAGTACTGTATACGGTGCTCTATACGTTGTTGATCGTGTTCTTCTCGTTCTTTTATACGGCGTTGACGTTTAACCCGATCGATATCGCCGACAACATCAAGAAGTACGGTGGGTTCCTGCCGGGGATTCGTCCGGGGAATCCAACGGCGGAGTATCTCGATTTCATCATGGTGCGAGTGACGCTCGCCGGTGCGGCGTTCCTGGCGGCGATTGCGATCCTGCCGGATATGGTCGGCCTATGGATGAAGATTCCACAGTCAGTGACCGGTTTCTTCGGCGGTACTTCGATGCTGATCGTGGTGGGTGTGATGCTCGATACGATCCGTCAGATCGAGTCGCATCTCTTGCTGCGGCACTATGACGGATTTATGCGGACGGGGCGGATTCGGGGGCGCCGGTAAGATGGTGTCGCCGAAGCCGGAGGCGGATACAGCGTCGGCTGGCGCTTCGGCGAATCGATTGCGGTTGGTGTTGTTGGGGCCGCCGGGTGCTGGCAAGGGAACGTTGGCGGAGGTATTGGCGCGTCGGTTACGGGTAGAACACTGGGCGACCGGCGATATGTTGCGGTCGGCCGTGCGTGACGGCGGTGCGTTAGGCGCTGAGCTGAAGCGGTATATCGATTCGGGTGAGCTGGTGCCGGACGAATTGGTCATCCGGTTGTTGCTTGATCGAATGAGCAATGGTGGTGCGTGGCAGACCGGGTTTATTTTGGATGGTTTTCCGCGGACGGTGGAGCAGGCCAGGCAGTTTGATGTGGCGTTGCAGCGGCAGCGGTTGCGGCTAGATCTGGTGTTTAATTTTGCAACGTCGACCCCGGTGATTATCGATCGCCTCATCGGTCGCCGGGTCTGTCCACGGTGCCAAAAGAGTTACCATGTTCGGAATATTCCGCCAAGGACACCGGGCATATGCGATCAGTGTGGATCATCGCTGGTGCAGCGGGAAGATGATCGGGAGGCGACGGTCAGGCATCGGCTGGAGATCTATGGGGCGGAATCAACACTGCTTCTACAGTACTATCGGGAGAGGGGTCTGTTGGCGGAGGTCAACGGTGATTGGGACATCGAGCCGTTGTACCGAGAGTTGGTCTTGATCTTTGAGCAGAGAGCATTGGTGACGGCTGCGGAGCGGGATAGCCTCCTCGTGGCTAGATCGTGATTGAGCTGAAGTCTGAGGCTCAGCTGGTCTCGATGCGTCAGGCGGCACGAATTGTCGCGCAGGTGTTGCAGGAGTTACGGCAGCTGGTGTGTCCGGGCGTCACTACGCGACAGCTCGATCGGTACGCGGAGGCATTGATCGCCAAGCTGGGTGGGCGCACGGCGTTCAAGGGGTACCGTGGCTACCCAGCGACAATTTGCACGTCAGCCAACGAGGTGGTTGTCCACGGCATCCCGGGCAATCGCGTGCTGCGTGAGGGTGATGTGATTGGTTTGGATGTTGGCGCTCAGGTGGACGGGTATTACGGTGACGCGGCTGTGACGGTGCCGGTGGGACGGGTTGCTCCTGAGGTGGAGCAATTGCTGCGTATCACCGAGGAGTCGTTGCATCGCGGGATCACACAGGCGCAAGCCGGCAATCGGATCTCGGATATCTCTTGGGCTGTGCAGCAGCATGCGGAGGCGCACGGTTATTCCGTCGTCCGGGAGTTTACGGGGCATGGGATCGGGGTGCAGTTGCACGAGGAGCCGCATATCCCGAACTACGGACCGCCGCATCGCGGGCCGTTGATTAAGGCTGGCATGGTGCTGGCGATTGAGCCAATGGTCAATATGGGTGGTCCCGAAGTGGAGATTTTGGAGGATGGTTGGACGGCGGTGACGCAGGATCATCGCTGGTCAGCACACTTCGAGCATACGATCTGTGTGACTCCGGATGGTCCGCAGATTCTGACGACGTTGATGTGAGGAGATAGGGTAGGCGATGCCAAAGGAAGAGGCAGTCACAGTTGATGGTGCAATTACCGAGGCATTGCCGAACGCGATGTTCCGGGTGGAGTTGGAGAATGGTCATAAGGTGCTGGCGCATGTCTCCGGCAAGATGCGCATGCACTTCATTCGTATCCTGCCGGGGGATAAGGTGACGGTGGAGTTGTCGCCGTACGATCTGACGCGGGGACGGATTACGTTCCGGCATAAATGAGGAGAAAGGCGTGCAAGAGCACTTGCGTGCACGGGTGCTTATGTGGACTCAGGAAGATAAGCACGTGGGCACGATGGCACGATTGAGGTTATCATGAAGGTTCGTCCATCGGTTCGTCGCATTTGTATTCGGTGCAAGTTGATTCGTCGCAAGGGTGTGGTGCGTGTGATTTGCACGACTCCAAAGCACAAACAACGGCAGGGGTAAACGAGTATGGCGCGTGTGGTCGGGGTGGATTTACCCAAGAACAAGCGGATGGATATTGCGTTGACCTACGTCAATGGAATCGGCCGGACGCTGGCGAAGAAGGTGTTAGAGCAGACCGGGATCGATCCGGCGCTGCGGGCGAAGGATTTGACGGAGGAGCAGGCGTCAAAGTTGACAACCGCGATTCAGCGGGATTACAAGGTGGAGGGTGATCTCCGTCGAGAAATCACGCTCAACGTCAAGCGGCTGATGGATATCGGGTGCTACCGCGGCTTGCGGCACAAGAAGGGACTGCCGGTGCGCGGGCAGCGGTCGCATACCAACGCGAGGACTCGGAAGGGGCCGCGTCGAGCAGTCGGCGGCATTCGGAAGAAAGAAGCGAAGAAATAAGCGGCGGCATGGGCACGCTGAGAGCGGTGGAAATGTGCAGTTTGGTCGAGCAGGTCTCAGCTGCAGGGCGCGCGGCCGCGATCCCGGAAGAGATCGCGGCACTCCGCTGCGTCCCTGGTAGCTTTGCTGCGCAGGCGATCGCGGAGTCCGCCAGCCGGTGATGACGGACGCACAAGAGAGCAAATGACGCAAGGAAGCTCGGGCGGAGTGGTGGTGTTCCACCAGCGCAAGCCGCGTCGTGAATGAGCCTGTTTCATCAAACTGAGGAGTAGGAATGGCGAAGAAGAAGGTGACCAAGCATGTGACGCAGGGTGTGGCGCATATTCAAGCGTCGTTCAATAACACCATCGTCACCATTACGGACAAGCAGGGCAACGCGTTGACGTGGGCGAGCGCCGGATCAGTCGGCTTCAGCGGGTCGAAGAAGTCGACGCCGTTTGCGGCGCAGGTCGCGGCGGAGAATGCCGCCAAGAAGGCGAAAGATTATGGTCTCAAGGAGGTTGAGGTGTATGTGAATGGGCCGGGGTCTGGGCGGGAGTCGGCGATCCGGGCATTGCAGGCGGCCGGACTCTCGGTGACGGCGATCCGTGATGTGACGCCGATGCCGCACAATGGGTGCCGTCCGCCCAAGCGGCGGAGGGTGTAACGATATGGCGCGCTACACGGGTCCGGTCTGTCGGTTGTGCCGTCGTGAGGGGATGAAGCTCTTTCTTAAAGGCGCCAAATGCTACACGGAGAAGTGCCCGGTGAGCAAGCGGGCGTACGTGCCTGGGCAGCACGGGCAGGGACGGATGAAGAAGCTGTCCAACTACGGGCTGCAGCTGCGGGAGAAGCAGAAGGTCAAGCGGACGTACGGAGTGCTCGAGCGGCAGTTCAAGCGGTACTTTCATATCGCCCAGCGCGCCAAGGGGGTCACTGGGGAGAAGCTGTTGCAGCAGTTGGAGCATCGCCTGGACAATGTGATGCATCGCTTGGGCTTCGCATCGTCGCGCGCGCAGGGGCGTCAGTTGGTGCGCCATTGTTTTGTCACGGTGAACGGACGTCGGGTGACGATTCCATCGTACTCCGTGCGTGCCGGTGATAGCGTGCAGGTTGTTGGCTCCGAGAGCGGATTGAAGATGGTGCGCCAGATATTGGAGCAGATGAAGGACCGCAGCGTGCCGTCGTGGTTGGAGTTGAATGCGGATGATCTGAAAGGCAAGGTGCTGCGACCGGCGCAGCGCGCTGACATCCAGATGCCGGTGCAAGAGCAGTTAATCGTTGAGCTGTATTCGAAATAGTTAATCGCGGGACGCTTAAGCGGTTGGGTAATGAAGGAGGGGTTCGCATGGGGATTCGGTGGACGGATTTTGAAATGCCCAAGAAGCTCGTCTGCGATGAAGGCGCGCTGACGCCGACGTATGGACGTTTTATCGCGGAACCGTTCGAGCGGGGATATGGCATGACCGTTGGGAACTCGTTGCGGCGCGTTCTGTTGTCGTCGATCGAGGGGAGTGCGGTGACATCGGTGAAGTTCGATAGCGTGTTGCACGAGTTCTCAACGATCCCCGGCGTGGTCGAGGATGTGACTGAGATCGTGTTAAACATCAAGAAGCTGGTGCTTCGCAGCCACAGCCGGTCGCCCAAGACGATTGTGCTCTCGACGGAGCGCAAGGGTGAGGTGACGGCACGCGAAATTCAAGCTGATGAGACGATCGAGGTGATCAATCCTGATCTGCATATCGCGACGTTGACGAAGAGCGCCCGGTTTCATATGGAGATGGAGATAGGACGGGGGCGTGGCTATGTGCCGGCGGATGAGAATAAGAAGGAAGAGCGCGCGATCGGGGTGATTCCGATCGACTCTATCTTCACGCCGGTGACTAAGGTGAACTTCAAGGTCGAGGAGACGCGCGTCGGACAGATTACCGACTACGATCGTCTGGTCATGGATATCTGGACGAACGGGAGTCTGTCGCCCAAAGACGCGCTGGTCTATGCTGCCAACATTCTGCAGCGCCATCTCGATATCTTCGTGAACTTCGGTCGGTTGCCGGAGGAGGAAGAGGAGGAGACGGCACAGGTCGATACCGAGCTGTATGAGAAATTGAAGGTGCCGGTGGCTGAGTTGGAGTTGTCGGTGCGCAGCGCCAACTGTTTGCGCGAGGCCAATATCAAGACGATCGGCGATCTTGTGCAGAAGAGCGAGCCTGAGATGTTGAAGTACCGGAACTTCGGCAGGAAGTCATTGGCGGAAATTCATGGGATTTTGGTCGGGATGGGCTTGCAGTTGGGCATGGCGGTCGATGCGAATCAGATGAAACAGGCGACGGAGCAGCCACAGTCATGAGACATCAGAAAGATGGCCGGAAGCTGGGCCGCCAAAGCAGCCATCGTAAGGCGATGCTGCGCAATCTGGTGGTGAGCCTGTTGGTGCACGAGCGGGTGACGACCACGCTGACCAATGCCAAAGAGGCAAAGCGGCTGGCGGATCGTCTGATCACATGGGGGAAAGCCAATACCATTCCCGCGCGTCGTCGGGCGTTTGCCGTGGTGGCGGATCGGACGGTGGTACGCCGGCTGTTCACGGAGATTGCACCGCGGATGAACGGCCATCAAGGTGGTTACACGCGGATCTTGCGGTTGCGTCGACGGACGGGAGATAACGCTGAGCTGGCGCTGTTGGAATTGACGCGTCTGGCGCCGGTAGCGCCGAAGAAACAGGTCGGCAAGCCATCGGTCGAAGCCACTGCTCCTGTGAAGGGCGAGCCATCGAAGGCGGTCACCAAGCGTCCGAGTCGCTCGTCCAAGTCGACGGCTGGTGCTGAGGAAGAGGGGCCGAGCGAGCGGAAGAAGCCGCGCAAGTCATCGGCAGACATTCCGTCAGCTGAATCATCGGGCGAGGTGACTTCAGCGGTTCCGCCAAGGTCTGCCCAGGAGCCTGAGGGCGGTAAGGGGTCGGAGTCGACGACCGATCCGTCTTCGAAGAAAGGCTTCATGGATGGGTTGCGCAAGTTCTTCAAGAAATAGCCGGACCTGTGGTCCGGCCTTGCCGCGATGAGCGTTGCCTCACGTGTTCGACAGGTGGCGCCATCGCCGACGTTGGCGTTGGCGGCGCGCACCAAGGCGCTGGTGAAATCTGGTATGTCCATCGCCGATTTCACAGCCGGTGAGCCGGATTTTGATACGCCGGCACATATCAAGGCAGTTGCGCAGGCGGCGATTCAAGAAGGGTTTACCAAGTACACCGCCAGTTCCGGCACTCCGGAATTGCGTCAGGCGATCGTCGAAAAACTCCGTCGAGAGAATGGATTGATCTACCAGCCGTCGCAGGTGGTGGTGTCCTGTGGCGCCAAGCATTCCCTCTATAATATCTTCCAGGTGTTGTGTGAGTGTGGCGATGAGGTGGTGATCCCTTCGCCGTACTGGGTCAGCTATGCCGAGATGGTGCGGTTGGCTGAGGCGACACCCGTATTGGTGCAGACATCGGCGGATCGGGATTTCAAGATGACGCCACAAGAGTTGGATGCAGCGATTTCGCCTCGCACCAAGGCACTGGTGCTGAACAGCCCCTCGAATCCGGTTGGCAGTGTCTACAGTCGTCAAGAGCTGCGTGGTTTGGCGGATGTGCTGGCGAAGCGGCGGATCTGGGTGATCAGCGATGAAATCTACGAGAAGATCACGTATGACGGAGTCGAGGCGGTGTCGATTGCGACCGTGGAGCCGTCGTTGCTGGACCGTGCCATCATCGTGAACGGCGTTTCCAAGACGTATGCGATGACGGGATGGCGGATCGGGTACGCGGCCGGTCCTGTCGAGATCATGTCAGCCATCGATACGTTGCAGAGCCATGCGACGTCCAATCCAGCCTCAATCAGCCAGCGGGCGGCGCTTGCGGCAATCACCGGTGATCAGCGATGTGTGATGGACATGGTGGCGGCATTCCGGCAGCGCCGCGATCTGATGGTGCAGAGGCTTCAGCAGATGGGCTTGCGTGTGATTCGTCCTTCCGGAGCGTTCTACGTCTTCTGCTGTATCAAGAATGTGAAGCCGACGGCTGATGAAGTGGCGCGCTGGTGGTTGGAAGAGGCCAAGGTGGCTGTGGTGCCTGGGGAGGGATTTGGCAACGCTGATTACGTGCGCTTCAGCTTTGCTTGCAGCGAGGCGATGATTTGTGATGGGATGGATCGGATCGAACGGTTGCTGCGACCATCCGGGTCGGCTCGGTAACGCTGTGGCAAGGGAGCAGCGATGAATCGGGTTGCGTTGGTCGTTACAGGGGTGCCCGGTCTTCTCGATGAAGCAGGTGCAGCCGGCGATTCGTGGTGTCTCGCACAGGATGTGAAGACGCCGGCGCTGCGGGCTATTGGTGAGCGCGGTCACGTGATCAGCGCTGATCTGGCGCCTGCGCCGAGCGGTGTGCTCGAGCTGTTTGGCGTGTTGCATCAGCCAGGGCTGGCATCTACGTTGCTGTCGGCTATTGCCCATGGAGTATCGCTCGAGGGAGCCGAGATGCTTTTTCGTTGCGACTTGGTGACAACGGTCGATGGCCGTGTGGTGGATCGACTGGAAGGCAAGGTCGCTGATCAGGAAGGGCGCTTGCTGATTGCCGCGCTGGACGAGCGTTTCGGAAACGACGTCGTGCGGTTTCATCCCGGCAGCCAACACCATCACTTTCTGGTGGTGAAGGACTGTCGGTCGGTCGGGGCGACCGCCGATGATTTGTCGTCAATGCCGCTATCGGTGACCGGTCGCGCCGTGCCTCGCGGACATCGGGAGCGCGCGCAGCATCCGTTGGCGCGGTATCTAGCGGAGCTCGCTGCTCAAGCATCGGAGGTGTTGACGATGCATGAGGCGAATCAGGTGCGGCTCGATTTGCGGGAGAATCCTGCCAACGATCTCTCGATCTGGGGTGGGATGCAGCCGTCGGCTGTGAAGCTCTCGGCGCCGGTGAGTTTTGATGCGATGGTCACGACAACCGATTATCTGGTTGGTCTGGCGAGGATGCTGGATATTCAGGTAGTGGCAGGACATCGGCACGCCGAGATGACGGAGGCTTTGAGCGCCGATGCGTTGACCTTGCAGCGACTGTTGCACTCGAGCGACCGCGTGCTGTTGCATGTGGATGTCAGCGGATGGTCATCAGCTTCCGGCGGTCGTCGGTCGCGCTGTCTGGAGCAGGTTGACCGCTTGCTGGTAGGGCCGTTACAGGAGCGTGTTCAACGCGGCAACATCCGTTTCGCAGCGGTATTGCTCGGGGATGCGGTCAAACGGGGCGCCGGTCGCGGACAGGAACGGTCCCGTTGCCAGGCGGTGCTCTTCGATGGCGATGGGGCAACGCATCGTCCGAAGAATGGTCGTTTGGCCGAGGTGTTACCATGGCTGTGTCGATGAAGCGAAAACGATTGGTTGTGCAAAAGTACGGCGGTAGTTCAGTCGCCGATACGCAGCGGATTCAACGGGTTGCCGAGCGGGTCGTGCGGTACAAGCGGCACGGCGACAACGTGGTCGTGGTGGTCTCCGCGCTCGGTGATACGACCGATGAGTTGATCCGTCTGGCCTATGAGATCACCGATCTGCCACCGGAGCGCGAGCTCGACATGTTGATGGCGACCGGTGAGCAAGTATCGGTGGCGCTCCTGGCCATGGCGATTCACCAGCAGGGGTATGAGGCGATTTCGTTCACCGGCGCGCAGGTTGGCATTGTAACGGATGGTGTGCACACCAAAGCTCGGATCGTCGATATCAACGCGAAACGGATCGTCGAGGAATTGCGTCGGGGGAAGGTTGTGATTGTCGCCGGCTTTCAGGGTGTGAATCTACAGCAGGATATCACGACGCTGGGGCGCGGTGGGTCAGATCTGACGGCGGTGGCGCTGGCCAAGACGTTGCGTGCCGATGTCTGCGAGATCTACACTGATGTGGACGGCATCTATACCGCCGATCCGCGCGTTGTGCCGAACGCCCGCAAGTTGCCATCGGTCTCTTACGAAGAGATGCTGGAGATGGCGTCGCTCGGCTCCCAGGTGATGCAAGCTCGCAGCATCGAGGTGGCGAAGAAGTTCGGCATTCCCATTCATGTCCGTTCCAGTTTTACGCATACGGAGGGTACTATGATCGGCAAGGAAGTCAAGGCGATGGAAGCGATGCAGGTCAGTGGCGTCAGTGTCAACAAGCAGGAGGCGAAGGTGACGATTCTGAACGTACCGGATCGTCCCGGCGTCGCGGCGCAGATCTTCAATCGGATCGGGCTCGAGGAGATCAACGTCGATATGATCATTCAGAACGTCAGCCATACGGGACGGACGGATCTTTCCTTCACCGTCGTCAAGGATGATCTGAAGCGGACGCTGCAGGTGGTCGAACAGATCGTCAAGGAAGTCGGCGCCGGCGGCGTGATGCACGATGAGGATATCGCCAAGGTATCGGTCGTGGGTGTCGGCATGCGGAGCCATTCGGGGGTGGCCGCGCGGATGTTCCAGGCGCTAGCGAAGGAGAATATCAACATCGAGATGATTTCCACCTCGGAGATCAAGATTTCGTGTGTCATCCGTCGGGCGCAGGCCGATCGGGCTGCGCGGGCGATTCACGATGCGTTCCGGTTGGGCGTGAAGCGTGCACGCACAACGACTGTGACGGCGTGAGTCGATCGATCGTGTTGTACGACACGACGCTCCGGGATGGGGCGCAAACGGAAGGCATCTCGTTCTCCGTCGACGATAAGCTGCGGGTGACGGCGCGGATCGACCAGTTGGGCGTGCATGTTATCGAGGGGGGATGGCCCGGTGCCAGCCCGAAGGAGCTGGAGTTTTTTCAGCGCGTGCGAAAGCTGAAGCTGCGGCATGCGGTGATGGCGGCGTTCGGAAGCACGCGGCGTCCCGGCATCGCAGCATCGGACGATGCGAACTTGAACGCGTTGATCCAAGCGAAGACGCCGATCGTCACGATCTTTGGCAAGACATGGGATTTGCATGTGCGGGAGGCGTTGCGAGTTTCCCTGGATGAAAACTTGAAGATGATCGCCAACTCGGTGGCGTACCTGAGGCGAAAAGGACGCGAGGTTGTGTACGACGCGGAGCATTTCTTCGACGGCTACCGGTCGAATCCAGAGTATGCGTTGAAGACGCTTGAGGCGGCGGCGGAGAGCGGGTGTTCGACGATCGCACTGTGCGATACCAACGGTGGGACGTTAACCTCGGAGCTGGCGCGTGTGATCGCCGAGGTGCGTCGGAGCGTGAGGTTGCCGCTCGGCATCCATGTACACAACGACGCTGGGCTGGCCGTGGCCAACTCGTTGGCGGCGATGGAGGCGGGGTGCGTGCAGGTGCAGGGAACGATCAACGGGTACGGCGAGCGATGCGGGAACGCGGACTTGGTGACGATCATCCCGAATCTGAAGTTGAAGATGGGGGTGTCGTGCGTGAGCGACCGTCAGCTAGCGGATCTTGCGCAGCTTTCCCGGTTCGTCGCGGATGTGGCGAACATGCGCGTGTCGGAGACGCATCCATACGTTGGCAGCAGCGCGTTCGCGCACAAGGGTGGGATCCATATCAACGCCGTGATGAAGAATCCGAAGACTTACGAGCATGTGTCGCCGGAACGGGTGGGGAACGAGCGGCGTCTATTGCTCTCGGAACTTTCGGGCAAGTCGAGTATTATGCATCGGGCTTCGAAGATGCGTTTGCATCTCACGAAGGAGACGCCGGAGACGAAGGCGTTGCACCAGCAGCTGCAGCAGTTGGAGCATCAGGGGTATCACTTCGAGGCGGCGGAGGCGTCATTTGAGTTGGTGATACATCGGACGCTGAAGCAGCATCGGCGCTTCTTCGATCTCGAGGGATTTCGCGTCACCATCGAGAAGCGCAACGACAAGCTGGTGTCTGAGGCAACGATCAAGGTCAAGGTCGATGGAGTGTCCGAGCACACGGCGGCAGAGGGAGACGGCCCGGTGAACGCGCTCGACAATGCGTTGCGCAAGGCGCTGGAGCCGTTTTATCCGTCGATCCGTCAGGTGCATCTCTCGGATTTCAAGGTGCGTGTGTTGAACGAGCGGGCGGGAACGGCGGCGCGCGTGCGCGTGTTGATCGAGTGTCGCGATGCGGTGGATGCTTGGACGACTGTTGGAGTGTCGGAGAATGTGATCGAGGCCAGCTGGCAGGCGCTGGTTGATAGTGTCGAGTATAAGTTGTTGAAGGATCAACGTCGCCGCGGTCGCCGTTCCCGCGCCTAGCGGGTTGGGCGCCAGCGCTGCATTCGCGAAGGAGCATGGAGCCCATGCAGTCTGATCCGACCGCGCAACCCGCATCACCCGCAACTGACGCGGGGCAAATCTCCTTGCTGCCTGCGCAGTATCAGCCGCAGCAGATCGAATCCGTCCGCTATCGCGAGTGGTTGGCGACTCGTCAGTTTCACGTCGAGCCGGACAGCCATCGCAAGCCGTACTGCATCGTCATGCCACCTCCCAATGTCACTGGCATTCTCCACATGGGGCACGCCCTCAATAACACCATTCAGGATCTGCTCATTCGTTGGCGTCGCATGCAGGGGTATGGGGCGTTGTGGGTGCCGGGGACGGATCATGCCGGGATCGCGACGCAGAATGTGGTGGAGCGGCGCTTGCGGGCGGAGGGGAAAGATCCGAAGACGATGCCGCGCGAGGAGTTGCTCCGGGCGATCTGGGAGTGGAAGGAGCATCACGGCAACACGATCGTCGAACAGCTCAAGCGGCTGGGGGCGTCGTGTGACTGGGAGCGGTTACACTTTACGATGGATGCGTCATGCTCGCTGGCCGTCCGCACGGCGTTTGTCGAGCTGTACCGTCGTGGCTTGATTTATCGTGGGGATTATATCGTCAACTGGTGCCCGCGGTGCCAGACGGCGTTGAGCGATGAGGAGGTGGTGCATCGCGAGCAGGATGGCCACTTGTACGTCATCCGATATCCGTTGGAGGGGCAGCCGGACCGGTGGGTAACAGTGGCGACGACCCGGCCTGAGACGATGCTGGGCGATACCGCTGTGGCAGTGCATCCGTCCGACGCACGGTACCGGTCGATGGTGGGTATGCGCTTGACGCTACCGTTGCGTGGCATTTCGATTCCCGTGGTGGCCGATCAGGCCGTCGATAAGGGCTTCGGCACGGGAGCCGTGAAGGTGACGCCAGCGCACGATCGGAACGATTTTCTGATCGGCCAGCGGCACGGTCTCGCGGCGCCGATCATTATGGATGCCCGCGGGGTGATTGTGCCTGGTTACGAGCCATACAGCGGTCTGGATCGAGACGTTGCGCGACAGCGAGTGCTTGAAGATTTGCAGCGGCAGGGGTTGTTGGAGAAAGAGGCGGTGCATCGCCACGCCGTTGGGCACTGCTATCGTTGCGATACGGTGTCCGAGACGATCCTCTCCAAGCAGTGGTTCGTCAAGATGGAGCCGTTGGCGAAACCGGCGATCGCCGCAGCCAAACAGCGTCTCGTGCGCTTTCATCCGGCGCGCTGGACCAAAGTCTACATCAACTGGTTGTCCGGGATTCGTGATTGGTGCATCAGCCGTCAGATCATCTGGGGGCATCGGATTCCGGTCTGGACGTGTCGGTCGTGTCAGATCGTGACGGTGGATGCGCATCCGGACGCCGATCTGCGGGATTGTCCGACTTGCGGCCGTCACGAGGCGGCGCAGGATCCGGATGTACTCGACACCTGGTTTTCATCGTGGCTGTGGCCGCTCGAGACGCTCGGTTGGCCCGATCGATCGGCTAAGGATCTGGCGTACTTTTACCCAACCCACACACTGGTATCGGCGCCGGAAATCATCTTCTTCTGGATCGCGCGGATGATCATGGCGGGGCTGACGTTTGTCGACCAAGTGCCATTCCGCGACATCTACATCCACGGGACGGTCAGAGATTTGAGCGGTCGCAAGATGTCGAAGTCGTTAGGGAACATCATTGATCCGTTGCAGATTATCGAGCAGTACGGTGCCGACGCCTTGCGGTACAACCTGATTGCCACAACGGCGCAGGGTTCTGACCTCTTCATTGCCGAGGAGAAGTTTCAGATCGGCCGGAACTTTGCCAACAAGCTGTGGAATGCGACGCGATTCATGCTCATGAGCGCTGATCCGGCGGTTAGCGCTGTGTCGGATCTGAAGGCGTTGAGTCTGGCAGATCGATGGATTCTCAGCCGATACATCGCGACCGTTGAGTCGGTGACGGGGGCGTTGAATCGGTTTCGTCTGAATGCGGCCGCCCAATCCGCCCAAACGTTCTTCTGGCACGAGTTCTGCGATTGGTATCTGGAGTTGGCCAAGCCAGCGCTGGCGGATCCGGTAGCGCGACCTGCTACTAGCGCGGTGCTGTACACGGTGATGGAAGGGATGTTGTTGCTGCTGCATCCGGTCATGCCGTTTGTGACGGAGGAGATCTGGCAGCGGTGTCGTGCCACCGTGGGGGGCGTTGAGAAGGAGCGTGAGGGTGGGTTGTTTCGGGCGGAGAGCATTGTGCACGGGCCATGGCCGAAGGTGGTTCGACGATGGCGTCACCTGGAGTCTGAGGCGCAGATGCGGATGCTGCAGGAGTTGATCGTTGGATTGCGCACGGTGCGTGCCGAGTTGAATCTGCCGCCAACGTTGCGGCCCTCCATCGTCGTGTGCGCGCCATCCAGCCGGCTTGGAGAGGTGTTGAGTGAGTGCAGCGGTGCTGTGACGCAGCTGGCCGGTGTGGCTCAGGTCAGCGTGCAGAAGGGGCATCGGCCTCCGGCGCGTTCTGCCGTGACGGTGATTGGGAAGGTGCAGGTGGCGATGCTGCTGGAGGGATTGATCGATATTGCCGATCAGGTGCAGCGGCTGGAGGGGAAGCTGCGAGAGACGGATGCGATGTGGCGACAGACCTCGTCCCGGCTGCGAGATCGCGCATTTCGCGCCAAGGCGCCGGACGATGTGGTGGAGAAGATGCGCTTGCGGGCGGAAGAGCTACGCGCTGGCCGCATGCGTTTGTCGATGCTGGTGCGTCATCTGAAGCGCGAGTGATGCCTGGGACGTTGACGTATCGACAGTCTCTCCCGGTACTTCGCGCGGCGCTGCGGGAAGATCGAACGGGGCGCGATATCACATCGCGCTTGCTGTATCCGGTGTCGGCCCGGTTGACGGCTCGTTTGGTCGCCAGAGATGCCGGTGTGGTGTGCGGCGCTGATGTGGCGCGGTGGACATTTCAGCTAGTGGATCGGCGCGTACACGTGCGGGTGTTGCAGCCGGATGGAGCATCTGTCAGCCGCGGCGCGGTGATCGCTGTGGTGGACGGTCCGGCGCGCTCCGTACTTTCCGCGGAACGGACGGCGGTAAATCTTGTCAGCCGTCTCTCCGGGGTGGCGACGTTGACGCGACACTACGTCGAGGCGGTGCGCAGGACTGGCGTTCGCATCTTCGATACGCGCAAGACGACGCCCGGCCTGCGGATCTTGGAGCGGTACGCCGTGCGTTGTGGGGGGGGTGTCAACCATCGGTTTGATCTCCAGTCACAAATCTTGATCAAGAGCAACCACTTGCGTGGGTTATCGACCGTGACAACCGCCAGTGAATTGACGCGCTTGCTGCGCGAGACGCGGCGACGAGGGCCGCGCGGGTGCCGGATCGAAGTGGAGGTGTGGGAGGAGCGATTGGTGCTGGCCGCTCTCGCCGGTCGTCCGGACATCATCATGCTGGATAACCTTCCGCTGGCTGCGGTGAAGCGGGTGATGCAGAGTCTGAAGCGGGTATCCCAACGGCCGTCGATCGAAGTATCGGGTGGCATAACGCTACGCAATGTTCGGGCGTTCGCTGAGACCGGGGCGGATCGTATTGCTATCGGCGCGTTGACGCGTTCGGCGCGGTGGCTGGATATTGCGTTGGAGGTGGGGCGTCCGTCTCGGCGTGGCACTGCGTAAATCGTCCGCCGTCGACAGTCCACAGAAAGCACCTGCCCGTCTATCGCTGTGGACGGTGGACGATAGACGGTGGGCGGGTTCTTCTGAGGAGTGTCGTGGATCGCTTTGAGCTGGTAACGGATATGGTGCCACGCGGCGATCAGCCACAGGCGATCGAGCAGCTGCTGCGCGGTGTGCAGGAACAGCTTCCGGCGCAGGTGTTGCTCGGCGTCACCGGATCCGGCAAGACCTTTACCATCGCGCATGTCGTCGCCCGGATCAACCGGCCGACGCTCGTCATCTCCCACAACAAGACATTGGCTGCACAGCTCTACAGCGAGTTCAAAGAGCTCTTTCCTCACAACGCCGTGGAGTACTTCGTTAGCTACTACGATTACTATCAGCCGGAGGCGTACATCCCACAGACGGATACCTACATCGAGAAAGACTCGTCGATCAACGATGAGTTAGATCGTCTGCGCCTCTCGGCCACCAGCTCGTTGCTTTCCCGTCGGGATGTCATCATCGTGGCGAGCGTTTCCTGTATCTACAACCTTGGTTCGCCATCGGATTACTCGGAGATGCTGGTGTTTCTGGAGCAGGGGCAGCGGATCGCGCGTGAGGAGATGTTGAAGCGGTTGGTGGCGATCCAGTATGAGCGGAACGACATTGAGTTTCAGCGCGGGCGGTTTCGCGTGCGCGGGGACGTGGTGGAGATCTTTCCGGCGTATCGGCAGACGGCGTTTCGTGTGGAGTTGTTCGGCGATGAGATTGAGCAGCTGTCGGAGATCCATCCGTTGACCGGCGAGGTGATCGGTCGGTCGAGCCGGCTCGCCATCTATCCGGCGAAGCATTTCGTCACCACCACGGAGCATGTGGCGCGGGCGCAGGCGACGATCGCGCAGGAGCTGGAGGAGTGTGTGGAGGAGCTGAAGCGTCAGGAGAAGCTGCTGGAAGCGCAGCGGCTGCTGACGCGCACGCGCTACGACATGGAGATGCTGCGGGAGATCGGCTATTGCCATGGGGTAGAGAACTACGCGCGGCATCTGAGTGGTCGCCCACCGGGTAGCCGACCGTACTGTCTGCTCGATTATTTCCCGGAAGATTTCCTGACGGTGATCGACGAGTCGCATGTGACGATGCCACAGCTGCGGGGAATGTATAATGGCGATCGGGCGCGGAAGGAGACGTTGGTCAACTACGGGTTCCGACTGCCATCGTGCCTTGACAACCGGCCGCTCCGGTTCGAGGAGTTGGGGGTATTGATCCGGCAAACGATCTATGTGTCGGCAACGCCCAATGCGTACGAGTTGGAGCGAGCGGGCGGTGTGGCGGTGGAGCAGATTATCCGGCCGACCGGTCTGCTGGATCCAGAGGTGACTCTGAAGCCGACGCAGGGGCAGGTTGATGATCTGATCGGGGAGATTCGCACATGTGCCAAGCGGCATGAGCGGGTGTTGGTAACGACGTTGACGAAGCGGATGGCGGAGGATCTGGCGGCGTACCTGCAGGAAGTGGAGATTAAGGTCAAGTATCTCCACTCGGAGATCGATACGATCGAGCGGGTACAGATTCTGCGGGATCTGCGGCTGCAGAAGTTTGATTGTGTCGTGGGGGTCAATCTGTTGCGAGAGGGGCTGGATCTGCCGGAGGTGTCGCTCGTGGCGGTATTGGACGCCGACAAAGAGGGGTTTCTGCGGTCGCAGACGTCGTTGATTCAGGTGGCCGGACGCGCGGCACGGAACATCAATGGTCGCGTCATCCTGTATGCCGATACGGTCACCGGCTCGATGCGTCGGATGATGGACGAAACGACTCGTCGACGGCGTATCCAGCAGGCGTATAACCGGGCGCATGGGATCACGCCGACGGGCGTGGCCAAGGCGGTGCGGGACGGGATCGAGGCGTTGCGGCAGGCTGAGGAGTTGGTGGTGGCTGCGACCGGACAGCAGGTGGAACGACATGAGATTGAGGCGGTGATTGCTGAGATGGAGCATGAGATGCAGGTGGCGGCGCGCAATCTGCAGTTTGAGCGGGCAGCCATGGTGCGGGATCAGATCAAGCGGCTGCGGGAGCAGGTGTTGTCATTGGGGCAGCGTGCGTCATGAGCGTCGGTCGGGACGAGGCGATTCTTGAGCTGTTGCGCGAGACGGGCGGTTTTGTCAGCACGCAAGATTTGTCTCAGCGGTTGGGAGTGCCGCCAGCCATCGTGCCGGATGAGATTGAGGCGTTGCGTCAGCAGGGGTACAGCATTGTCCTGCGCCCGGAGTCTGGCTACCGGCTGATGATGGTGCCGGATCGGCTGCTACCGTTTGAGCTCCGCTATCGGCTTGGTACCTTGGTCATCGGACGTCGGATCGTCGTCTATGAGCAGACGACTTCAACGATGGATGTGGCGCATCAGCTGGCGCAGGCGGGGGAGCCGCAGGGGACATGCGTGCTGGCGGAGTCGCAGACGGGAGGTCGTGGCCGTCTCGGGCGTCGCTGGTTATCGCCGGTGGGCGATGGGATCTATCTTTCTCTGATTCTGAGGCCGCCGTTGTCGTCGTGTGCGGCGCCTCAGGTGACATTGCTGGCGGCTGTGTCGGTCGCGTTGGCAGTCCGGATGATCACCGGCGTGCCGGTGCAGGTGAAGTGGCCGAATGATATCGTGGTGCAAGGGAGAAAGGTGTGCGGTATTCTGACCGAGATGCGTTTGGACAACAGCCAGGGGCAGTATCTGGTGGTAGGGATCGGTATCAACGTCAATGCGTCCCGGGATCGATTGTTAGAGGGAGCTACATCGTTGAGAGTCGAGCGCGGGGAAGCGGTGAGTCGGATCGATCTGTGTCGTCGGCTGCTGCAGCAGTTTGACGAGCAGTATGCGGTGTTGATTGACCGCAGTTTCCGGCCGATCGCCGAGTTGTGGGAAACGTTTTCTTCGATCTCGGGCGGGCATGTGCGGGTCGATTTGCAAGATCGTGTATTGGAAGGTCAGGCGGTCGGGATCGATCAGGATGGAGCGCTATTAGTGCGGCGCGATCATGGCGTGGTGGAGCGTGTGGTGGCTGGCGATGTCGTCCGCGTCCGCTGAGCACTGTTTGGTGGTGGATATCGGGAATACCAACGCGACGTGCGGGATCTTTCGCGGCTCGCGGCTCGTGGAACATAGTGACGTACCCACGCAAGATTTGTTGCGGCAGGCAGCGGTGGTTCGGCGGCTGGCTCGAGACTGGGCCGCCCGTCGTGTCGAACGGGTGCTAGTGGCCAGTGTGGTGCCGAGGGCGTCCCGGTTGTTGGAGCAGGTGTTGAAGCGGTCTCAACTGCCGCGACCGCTTCTGTTGGGGCGCGAGATTATCGCGCCGGTGGCGAACAGATATCGGTTTCCTCAGCAGGTGGGGCAGGATCGGTTGGCCAATGCCGTCGGCGCGTTGGACCGGTATGGTGCTCCGGTGATCATCGTTGATTGCGGAACGGCCATTACGATCGATGTTGTGGATCGGCGCCGTTGCTATCTCGGCGGATTGATCATGCCAGGACTGGATGTGTCGCTCTGGGCGTTGGCAAGTCGGACTGCGCTGCTGCCGTTGCTCAAAGCGTCAGCGCCCCAGTCGTTTATTGGTCGGGAGACGGCTGGCAGTATGTTGAGTGGTGTTGTGTACGGTGCTGCCGCGGCGTGTAATGGGTTGGTGCCTCGGTTGGCCAAACGGTTTGCTCGACGGCCAGCAGTAGTGGTTACAGGAGGGTCTGCTCGATTGCTGCGTCGGCACTTTGAATTCTCCAGCCGGTACGAACCGTTCCTCTCGCTGTTCGGTATTATGAAATCATACGATCATTCGAGATAGATGTAGAAATACTGAGTGCAGGGCGATATGCCACGCTCACGATGTATAGATATTCTAGAAATAAATCTGCTAACCGTTGAAAATATCTCTTGAATAGAACGGTGTGTGCTAGTATGATCCGAACTAGGTGGAAATTAGCACTCGAATAGGAAGACTGCTAAAGGAGGAGTGTAGATGGCTATTAAACCATTGGGAGACAGGGTGTTAGTAAGGCTTCTCCAGGCGGAGGAGAAGACAAGAGGTGGCATTGTGCTACCTGACACGGCAAAGGAGAAGCCGCAGGAGGGTGAGGTAGTTGCAGTGGGTAGCGGCCGGCTGTTGGATAGTGGCACCATTAAGCCGCTTGAGGTCAAGGTTGGCGATCGGGTGCTGTTTGGTAAATATTCCGGCACTGAAGTAGCGCCTCGCAGCGGGAAGATCGATGACGATCTGATGATTCTGCGTGAGGACGACATTCTGGCTGTTCTCAAGTAGTCCGCGGTCGCTGGAAGGATTGTGGTTGGCAACTCAGCCAACCGTGAGTCGCATGGTTTCGAATACTCAAGGAGGGATGTCACGTGGCGAAGATGTTACTGTTTAGTGAAGATGCGCGGCGCGCGATGTTGCGCGGCGTATCGCAGCTGGCGCAGGCTGTTGGCGTCACGCTGGGCCCCAGGGGGCGTAATGTGGTGATCGACAAAAAGTTTGGATCTCCGACCATTACCAAGGATGGTGTAACGGTGGCCAAGGAAGTGGATCTGGAGGATCCGTTTGAGAATATGGGGGCGCAGCTCGTGAAGGAGGTGGCGGAGAAGACCTCTGATGTCGCCGGTGATGGCACGACGACGGCAACGGTGTTGGCGGAGGCGATTTTCCGCGAGGGGTTGAAGAACGTCACGGCCGGTGCGAATCCTGCCGCGTTGAAGCGTGGGATCGAGAAGTCGGTGGAACGTGTGACCGAAGAGCTGCAGAAGAAGCTCTCCAAGCCGATCAAGGACAAGAAGGAGATCGCGCAGGTGGCGACGATTGCTGCCAATGGCGACACCTTCATCGGCGAGAAGATTGCTGAGGCGATGGAGAAGGTTGGCAAGGATGGCGTCATCACGGTGGAAGAGGCGAAGAGCATGGACACCACGCTGGACGTCGTCGAGGGGATGCAGTTTGATCAGGGATACCTCTCTCCCTACTTCGTGACGGATGCGGAGCGGATGCAGGTGGCGATGGAGAGCTCGTTCATCCTGATTCATGAGAAGAAGGTCTCGGTGATGAAGGATATGCTGCCGCTCTTGGAGAAGATCGCCAAGACGGGCAAGCCGTTGTTGATCATCGCTGAGGATATCGAGGGTGAGGCGCTGGCGACCCTAGTCGTGAACAAGATCCGAGGGACGTTATCCTGCTGCGCGGTAAAGGCGCCGGGGTATGGCGATCGGCGGAAGGCGATGCTCGAGGATATCGCCGTGCTGACCGGCGGTCGGGCGATCACCGAGGATCTCGGCATCAAGCTGGAGAACATCACGCTCGAGGATCTCGGTCGTGCCAAGCGGGTGACGATCGACAAGGAGAACACGACGATCATCGAGGGTGCCGGCAAGACGTCGGAGATCACCGGACGGATCGCGCAGATCAAGCGTCAGATCGATGAGACGGATTCTGACTACGATCGCGAGAAGTTGCAGGAGCGTCTGGCGAAGTTGGCCGGTGGCGTTGCAGTGATCAACGTCGGGGCGGCGACTGAGACGGAGATGAAGGAGAAGAAGGCGCGCGTTGAGGATGCGTTGCATGCGACCCGCGCGGCAGTGGAGGAAGGGATTGTGCCTGGCGGTGGCGTGGCGTTCCTGCGCTGTTTGTCGGCTGTCGAGGACTTGAAGTTGAAAGGTGATGAGGCGATCGGGCGTGACATTGTGCTTCGGGCGCTCGAAGAGCCGTGTCGCCGCATCGCTGAAAACGCTGGGCAGGAGGGTTCCGTGGTGGTCCAGCGTCTGCGGAGCGAGAAGACGTTTGTTGGTTACGATGCCGAGCGGGATGCATACACCGACATGCTGTCAGCCGGTGTGGTTGATCCGACCAAGGTGACGCGGACGGCGCTTCAGAATGCTGCGAGTGTTGCGGCATTGCTCTTGACGACGGAGGCGTTGGTGACCGAGAAGCCGGAGAAGGAGAAGTCCCCGGCCGCCGCAGGCCATGGTGGTCATGGCGGTGGATATGGCGGTGGGGAGATGTATTAGTTTTCCGCACCACCTGGTTCCGAAATCGGTTGGTTGTGCAACCCCCTGTAGCTCATGCAGCTACAGGGGGTTTGTATTTCTTGAACTGCTTGGATGAGAACATAAGTTATTCTGAGACAGTATCTTTTGTCATTACGTGGCAAGGCGTTTTTTTGATCGTACCTACTCGTCGAGCTGGTTGTGTGCGATACTTTTTGTGATCGTTTAGAATTGGTGAGGTATCTTCTTAATCATGCACTTACGACCATGCAGGAACATCCAGATCTTGTATAGAGGCATCGCGAGTGGCTTGGCGCTCTTGCTTTGCCTTCCGTCGCCCGATCTCTTGGCGGCTATGCCGTCTCGCTCTATCTTTGCCACCCGCAAGGCCAATCACGATGCCGTACGTCAGCGAAATCTCAGGGAGTTGGATGCCAAGCAGGGAATGATTCAGGAGCAGGGACAAGGGACCACGACATCCGACGTGCGACCTGCGACAGGGTCGTTGAGCCTGGCGAGTTTGCAGGATCTTTCGGCAATCGCCATTCCACCTGAAGATGGACAGATCCTCGAAGTCTGGTCGCCATCTAACAGGGGGGGCAAGGCAATGCTACCGTCATTCTTCTGCAAGACCTGCACACCAAACCCGACGCCCAGCAAGCAGAAGGCCGGATCCTCCAGCATCTGCATACAACCTATGATCTGAAGCTCGTGGCGTCCGAAGGCGCCGAAGGGCCGTTTCAACTGGAGTTCTTCCAGCAATTTCCCCAGGACAAACCGCTGCGCACGCTGATCGCCAAGACCTTTCTGACCGTTGGGGAGATGACCGGGCATGAGTACCAGGCGATCACCGAACAGTTGCCGATCACGATCTACGGCGTTGAGGATGAACGGTTGTACGAAGAAAACGGCAACATCTTCAGGCAGGTGTTAGAGATTGCTCCTCAGGCTCATCAAGGGATTGGTCAGATTCAGCGTGCGCTCGACGCCTTGCAGCCGCAGCTCTATCCCTCACCGCTGCGAGCGTTCCTCCGGCAGACAGCGCAGTTTCAAGCCGGTGAGCGGCCGTTAGCGGAGCACGTGGCGTTCTTGGCACAGCAGGCGCAGCGGCAGGGATTGGTGTTGGACGAGCTAGCACCGAATCTGGCACGGTTCCAGCAGGTGCAGCAGCTGGAGGCCTCGGTGGATCGGACGAAGATTGAAGCCGAGCTTCAGCAGTTGCTTTCCATCGTTGCTGAGCGGCACCAGCGCGTTGGGTTCTTGACTCCTCCTCGACACGCTCGGGGTCGCTCGAACGAGAAGACAGGGAGTTCTTCTTCGAGCGGGCGGAGTCGAGAAGCAACCACGCGCCGTGCAGGAATCTGAGGAGTTCGCTGTCTTACTGGAGCGGTTCCAGCGCCAGGCCATCGCACCGGCGTATTTCTATCCGCGACTGCTAGCGCTTGCACGGCAGTCGTCAGCCGATCTCAGTGCTGTTCCATCGCTTACCGGTTTTGCAGCGTACCTCGAAGCCAGCCGTTCGCTGCAGAGTCATCGGCTCATGCCAGAACTTGAGCAGGTGGAGCGGGTCGTGGCGGAACGGCTGGCTGGCTCCGAGGAGGCCAGGATGCTCCTGGCATTCAGCCATCATGCCAAACTATTGCACGATCTCTTCGCGCTGAAGTTGACACCGGATCAGGTCGCCGACTATCAAGCGCACCGCGACGAGTTTGCTACCAAGGTGTTCACGGCGTTTCTGGAGAAGGTTTCTGCTTCGAGCGGAGTCCCGAGCGAGCTGCGCGAGTCGAGGGATGGAGTCGAGAAGGATTTGCTAGCCAGGGCGATCGACGCGCATCTGCCCCTGGCGGAGCGGTTCTACGAGTTGGCGCACCAGCGCGATCGGGCGCTGGCTGAGCGCACGCTGCGCTTCCTTGAGGAACGTGAAGCGTCGCCCGTGAAGCGTGAAGCGCAAGATCTTGATACGACAGGCGCTACACGCACAACGCTGCAGGGGGTTGCGAACGACGCTTCACGAACGACGAACAACGCGCGCAGCCAGGCCGTGCTCCTCGTGGCGGGCGGCTTCCACACGCCGGGGATCACCGCGTTGCTGCGCAAGCGGCAGGTGTCGTATGTCGTCATCACGCCCACCGCTGCCGGAGAGTTGGACGAAGAACTCTACCACCGTCTCGTCCGTGGCGAGACCGCGACGCTGACAGAGCTCATCGACACCGCTAGAGCCCAGCAGCCGTTGCTCCAGCGGTCAGCGCCGATTCCATTCCACTACGCGACCAAACCAAGGACTAGTCGCAACCTGTACCTCGGATTTGCTGCAGCCGTTATCGTCTTTGCGGCGGTGTTGTTGATGATCGGTATCCAGGATGGCAAGACGGCGGAGTTGATGGCTCAGGTGCCGCAGGCGGCGGCTGGTGATCCGGCTCTGATGGATTCGCTCCAGCATACAACAGACGCAATCGGCCGGTTCACTGCTACCACGGCCGACGCCACCAAAGCGACCCATGATCTCTCGGTTTTGCAAGCGGCTATGGACCCCCTCTTCACTCGTCCACTTGATAACTTCCTTGTTCTCTCAGACCAGTTGTTGATTGACGGTGATTCTGTCGTGCCATCGGTAACCGTCGCGCCGGTTGGCGAGACTATGTCAGCCGTTGGGCAGGCGGCAGAACCGTTATTGGGTATGGGGGCTGGGTCACTTCGTGACTGGCTCCATTCGGGGCGGTGGATGAGACCAAGTCCCCGTAGCCTACAGGATTTCTCACCAAGCGAGGTGCGGTCGTACGGGTTGGCGTGGTTGCTTGACAGGTTCGGTCAGCCAGATCAGCCAGTCGACATCACCGCCATGTGGCATTATCTGAAGGCACGGCAGAATAACTTGGAGGATTGGGAGTACGAGATTATTGAAACCGTAATGTTAGGAACCGTCATCAACGATGCTACAGTAAGCTTTCTCAATAGCTTGCAGGATATGCGCTATCGGCTGATGATAGAGCAGGAACAGAAACGTTCTAAGACCTCACTAGAACAGCAGCTGATCCAACGCATTGGCCGGTTGATCCAGCCCTCCAAGCGAGAGCGTGAACTTCAGGTCGCTTTGGAAGTGTGCCGTAAGACGGTGTCGGAAGCCCACATCAATGCAAGGGTTCCCAATGCACGAGTCAAGCTCCCTTTTCGGGTGCTGCAGAATCTGCAGAAAGAGCAGCGGTCTCTAAACCAGCAACGATTGATAAGACTAACCGATCAGCGTTTGCGCCTGTACATTGGTACGATTGTGGAAGATGTGGTGGCGACACAGGTGCTAGTCAAACGGGTTGAGGATGTGTCTGGGATCACCGAACGCATCGTTCAAGCATTTCAGACACACGGCCTCAAGCTGCGTCGTCTAACGGCTTCTAGACCAGGTATTCACACTTATGGCCGCGGAATCACCGTGGATACTCAGACCGGACGCGTGACGGTGGATTCCATAGCTAATCTTGTAGGATACCAGGCAATCCACCTGCACTTCCGGCCGTGCCGAGCGTTTCCCTTCGGGTTAGAAGTGAAGATCATGACCCATCAATGGCACTGCCTCGATGTAGCCCAGCGGTCGGCGTATCGTCTCTTTAGTGCCCTTCAAGGTATCATGATTCGGAAGGGTTTCCCTTTAAGTGCATGGAGGCAACTACGTGGATTTTCGCAGTTGAATATTGATATCCCGATGGATGCCGCAGTGTTCAACGAGCAAGGTGGCTCGATCTTTGTCGAGCGCAGAGCGAAGATTCTTAAGGGATTTCAGATCATTCCCCAAGGGTACCATTACATCATCACTAAAGAAGGGTTAGTCTTGAAGCGGTTAGGTGTCTTTAGCTACTCAGTCGAGTCGCCGCTCCTCATCATTTCGGACATCCAAGACCGTCGAATTGGCGAGCTTGCTGCTCTAACCCAGAAGCGGTTCGGCGCTAGCCTGCAAGTTGTCCCGGCTGGCCACTCAGAGGGACAGGCAACTTCCTATGAGTTAGCAGTCTACGATGTGCTCCGCACCGATCTGCAGTCTGCCGTGCATGATAACTACTTGGTCTTGCCGGTCCAGGTCACGCCTGACTCACCTTTCGTTAAGGCTGGGTTGTTCCTCGTGGATACGGTTGAGCATTTTGTAGTTTCTGGTCAGCAAGCTTCTGGCCAACGAGCGATACGGGTTGAGCTGCCTAATGGGAAAACAGTCCCGTTTGCAGATGTCCTCGGCCATTACCTTTATTCAAAGGCGCGGATTCTGCAAAGAGGACCTTGGTACTATGATCAGGGTCATCCGCCTTCGTATTTGTCTCCTGAGGACGTTGCCAAGCGCGAAGCAGAGCAGGATTTAATTGTGGTGTCTGCGGAACGTCTCCGTGGAGAGGTTTTCTTAGCTGAACTAATGGGAGAGATATCGGAGCGACTTGTTGCCGAGGTTTACGCGCTGTCGGATTTTGATGAGGCAAGGGAATCGCTCGAAGAGTATGTAGAAAGTGACTCCTATGCGGAACAATTGCTGCACGAGCTGGATGCGGGATTTACCGTGGAACGTGCGGCTCGCGCAGAAGCGTATCGGTTAGCGCAAAATCTCATGGCTAATTTACGGGAGTACGCCGATAGAATCAATGTTGACGAAGCGTCAGAGTTACTCCGTGAGCCATCTCCCGCCAATGTTCAGCGAGTCGAACGCATGCTCAATTATCAGGCTGGTACACTTCCGACATTTCAGCAGTCGGAGCAGAATCAAATCCCGCCACTACGAGAGTATCTTGCGGAAAAGTGGAGCGTCTCTCCGGAATGGATTGCCGAGCTGTTGCAGCTTGGCCCAGATGATCCTGAGCGAATACCAACCCCTGTACCTCCTGATTACACTCATGTTCTGGTTCGTGCGACAGAAAACATACCAGGATTTCCCTCGTGGGCGCTCTGGGAATCTTCTCCACCGAATCCTTTCCGGGGTTCGCGATCGAGTGGCAAGGCAGATCGGAAGAGATCGCCGTTTGCGCGGCTAAAGACGTTGTACGACCATCGGGGTCTGGGGCTGCTGACGACGCAGCAGTTGATGGCGCTCTCGGCGCATGAGGAGAAGCCGGCAGGTTATAGCGACACGACCGTTCTTGAGGAGATGCGGCTCTTGGAGGTGGGGGCAGGCTTGGGATTGGTCCAGCGGCACACCGATGGCAGGGCTCATACCTTTGAACTGATCGATGCGGTGAAAGATCTCTCAGAGGAGCAGTTCCAGCGCTTCCGGCAGCGGTTGTGGGATGAGTTGCCGGTGATCAACGGGATTCCGGCGTTGCATCGCTCCATGATTCCCGACGAGTGGATGCCGATCGTTCGTCAGAGGGTGCAGGCGATTCTGGCTGAATTCGTGAGCGAGGAGGTACTTGTCGTCGAGGCGGAGTTGCAGGAAGCTTCGGGTTTTGCTGGGATATCTCAGTCGGGCACTGCGAAATTCAGCCCTCCTTCTTCTGTCGATCAGCGAGCATGGGAGCAGGAGTCGGTGGAGACGGGTGGGAGGATTGGTGGTATGAAGGTAGCTGAGCCAGGCGTTGGAGCGAATGATCTCTTCCGTGGCGCCGAGCACCTGGAGCCGGTCACGTGGGTGGTTCCGTCGCGGGCGCTGGCGGTGCAGAACTTCGACTGGCAGCAGTGGCAAAAGATAGATGTCGTCTTCTATGTCCGGCAGGATCCGACTGGGCGACAAGCCGATGAAGCGACGCTCGATGCGCTGCAGGTAGTCAATCCGGGCTTCATGTTCGAGAAGACCGGTCAAGCCGATCTTCGCACCCGGATTCAGGATAGGGAGCATCCTCTGGTCGTGCTGGGCGATCCAGCCGCCTATGGGGGTGAGTTAGGGGACTTCGACGGATTTGTCCAACTCGTGCTGGACGCCAACCGGAAGCTGTCGCTGGAAGCCACCCTCAACGGCACCAAGATTGATGTTAAGACACTGCACGAGATCCAGCTCAAACTCAGCCGCGCGTAGCTCTTGGCCGGTATTTTGCGATTCTTGACACGTGATGGCTCGGCACGTAGGATACATCGCACATGAGCACGTCGTTCCAGCAGCAGATTGATGCGCTGATCGAGAATATCGAGAAAGTCATCATCGGCAAGCGCGACGTTGTCGAGTTGCTGCTGGTGGGGTTGATCGCCCGTGGGCATGTACTGCTGGAAGATGTTCCCGGCGTTGGCAAGACGATGCTGGCGCGTAGCCTTGCCAGGTCGCTCCGCGCCACGTTCGGCCGTGTGCAATGCACGCCGGACCTGCTACCATCTGATATTGTTGGCGCTTCCGTCTACAACCAGAAAACATCCACGTTTGAATTCCGGCCGGGACCGATCTTTGCCAATATCTTTCTTGTAGATGAGATTAACCGCACCACACCACGTACTCAGTCTGGATTGCTCGAGTGTATGCAGGAGTTTAACGTGACGGTCGATGGCGTCACGCACCCGCTGCCCGGTCCGTTCTTCGTGCTGGCGACCGAAAACCCGATTGAGTTTCGCGGAACGTACCCATTGCCTGAGGCGCAGCTGGACCGGTTTCTGCTGAAGCTGGAGATGGGTTATCCGTCCAAGCTGGGCGAGGAAGGGATCATGATGCGCTATCTGAAGCAGGCGCCGATCGAGTCACTGGAGCCGGTGACGGATGTGCAGTCGGTGCTTGCCTGGCAGGAGGGTGTTGCCAACGTGCATGTCGAGAAAGAAATCATGACGTACATTATGAATGTGATATCAGCTACGCGCGAGCATCAGGATATCCAGTTGGGGGCCAGCCCGCGTGGCACGCTGGCGCTCATGCAAGCGGCGCGCGCGCTGGCGTTGATTGAGGGACGGGATTACGTGATTCCGATGGATGTCAAGCGGTTGGCGCCCTTGGTGTTGAGGCATCGGTTGGCGATGCGTCCTCGTGCCGCAGCTCGCGGCGTGACGGCCAAGAGCGTTTTGGAACAATTGCTCAGTACGCTTCCTACGTAAATGCCTCGCTTGACCCCCAGAGGTCGTCTCGTCGCTTGGCTCGCCATCGGATATAGCGTGAGCGCCTGGGTTACTGGCGCATCGATCTTGCTGGTGGTGGGGGCGATTGGAACTGGACTGCTCCTTTCTTGCTACGGGTACAGCCTGCTTATGACGCGCGGCATCAGCGGTACTCGTCGGTTCGTCACTCCTGCGTATGAAGGAGAGTCGTTGCGGGTGGAACATACCATCCGGAACGATTCATCGCTCACCAAGGGTCACTTTCATCTTGTGGATGGGTTTTGGACGGCGCGGACGCGCACGCCGAGTCTGGTGTGTGTGGGGATCGATGCGTTGCGGCCGGGACAGCCGGCAACCCTCGAGCATACGGTGCGGTGCTTCAAGCGCGGGGAGTATCGTATCCCGCCGGCGATGGCGATGGTGGAGGATCCGCTGGGGTTGTGGTGTCATCGATGCACCCTGCAGCCAACGGATGATCCGCTGCTTGTGTATCCGGAGTTGTTGGATATCAGTGATTTCCCGGTATTGGCCAGCGGCGCAGATTTCTCGTTGGGATTGGAGACATCCCGCGTCAGCGGTGATCATCAGGAGTTCTTCGGCGTGCGCGAGTACCGGCCGGGCGACAGCCCGCGGCGCATCCACTGGTTATCGACAGTACGTCAGCAGCGGTTGATCACAAAGGAGTTCGAGCGTGGTGTATCCAGCAATGTGACGATTCTGCTCGATCTACATCGGGAGCACGATCTGGGGCACGGTCGACATAGCACGCTTGAGTACAGCGTGTTGATCGCGGCGGCGTTGGCACGATATCTGTTGGATCGCGGGGAGGGTGTGCAGCTGATCGGTTACGGCGACCGGTTGGTGCATATTCCGCTCAGCCGTGGGGTGACACAATGGTACCGCGTGCTGGAGCAGCTGGCATTGGTTCGGGCGAACGGTGATGTGGGTCTGACGGATGCGGCGGGGGAATATGAGATGGCGATCGCGCCGGATTCGGTTGTTGTCACGTTTCTGCTAGATCGCGAGGAGCGCGATGCTGTGGCGCTGACGAATCTCTGCGCCAAGGGTGCCCGCCTGTTTGCGTTTGTGTTTCGGTCGTCCAGCTTTCTACCGCTGGAGCTGCCGTCGCGATGGGCGACGCGCATGGTGCGGGCGGAGGTGGTATTGGAGAGCGTGGGTGCGTACGTCATTCCGGTGGAGTGCCGCGCGCCGCTGCAGCAGTTGTTGCAGGATAGTTTGCGAAACGTATGATAGCGAATCCTTCGCCAACCCGATGGGTCATGTGGGTTGTCTCGTATATCTGTCTGATCGGTTTCGGATGGTGCGCCATCTGGACGACGCGCGAAGCGGTGCCTCCCTGGTTGTGGTGGATGATGTCGGTGCTTGTGGTGGCTGGCAGCGGCGCCAGTTGGTTGCAGCGCGTCGGTCGCTTGCCACCGCCTCCGGGGTCTGTGATTGTCTCGGGCATGGTACTGTCAGTGGCTGTTCCGGCCATGCTGGTGGTATCGCTCTCGCTGATGCTGCAGGCCGGCATTCTGCTGGCGATGGTCGGTCTGCTGGTGGTACGGTCGTGGTCGTTGTGCACGGGGCAGGATGAGATCGAGTGGCAAACCGTAGCGGCCATTCTGCTCGTGTATGGGAGTCTTGTGTCGACCGACGTGTTGTTGGAAGCACAGGTGGTATTGGTGGCGGGGCTGCTGATGTGGCTGGGTTATGCGGCGTCCGCTTCGGCGGCGGCGTGGTTTGATCGATCCACCACGATCGTGTCGTTGAACGATGAGATCGATGATGTGGGTCCATCGGCTGCTCGTCTATCGGTACTGCTGGGGACATCGGTCGTGCTGGCGGTCGTGGTCGGCGCTTCGATGGCGCAGTGGCGACAGATGGTGCCGGTGATATTGCCGTCGAGGATCTGGCGCGCCGTGGAGAAGAATCTTGCCGATTACTACTCGCACTTCTCGCCGGTGGCGTTGCGGGAGCGCGATCAGGTGGAGCGGATAACGGACGAAGAAGCTCGGTTGAACGAGGAGCTGCGTGCGTTGGAGAACGCGACGGCGAAGGAGGGTGAGAAAGGGGCACAACGCTTCGCGCAGATAGTCCCGCAGCCATTGGCGGAGCGGACGGCGTGGATTGGTCCGGAGACGCCGCGGGAACCGGAGCCTATGCCGGCTCAGGATGAGGATGTTCCGGATGTTGACAGCGTGTCATCAACGCTGAAGGAAGAGGATGTGTTGCAATCATCGGCTACCGGGGAATTGGATGATGAGCCGAAGCCGGAGGCGGAACAGCTCGAGGTGTTGGATCTGGATGCTGGGGCTCGACAGGCGGCATCGGTGTGGTGGGTTTGGTTGGCGATGGTGGGGGCGGCGCTATTGCTGCCGCTGGGTGTGTGGTGGAGCTGGAGTGTTCGTCAGCGGGAGGCGGCGCGCGTGGATGCTCGGCAGCATGTCGTCTCGTTATATCAGGAGTTGCTGCGTTGTGCTGCGTGGTGCAACGATCCGAAGCCGCCGCCGGCGACTCCAACTGAATTCGCAGCCGCCGTGTGTCAGCGGTGGTCGGATGTGGCTGCTGCCATGGTGTCGATGACGGAGCTCTTTCACGAGGCCAAGTACAGCGTCCATCCGATCACGGATCAGCATGTGGAACGTGCCACCGCGGCGTACCTTCAGTTGAAGCCGTGGTGGTTGTCTCATGCGACATGGTGGCGGCGGTGGATGGCGGCATTGGTGATCGGTTGATTGACAGGTGGTGGGTGGCCGCTTAAGATAAGACCTATTGCTCTCACTGTGGTGGTGGCGGGGCGATCGGTTTCAGCCCCGCAGGGTCATATCAGGTATTGTTTCTCGACGTCACCTCGTGGTTCTTGCTGGGCAATCTGCTCAAGGTGCTGGGGTTTTCGGCCACGGGTTGTGTGGGTAGGTCGGTATCTAGCTCTCCTAGTTGATAAGGCGCGCACGGTGTATCGCATCGTGTGACCATGAAGAGGATTGGTTAAACGCTATGGGTGAATGGATTGGTCGAGGCCGCAAGGCCCGTCGGTGTTATGGATTTGATGAAGTCGCGTTGAGTCCCGGTACGACCACGATTAACCCGAACGAGGTGGATACGGGGTGGAGTCTCGGAGGGCATGCGTTCCGTGTGCCGATGGTGGCTTCGGCGATGGATGGTGTGGTGGATGTGCCGTTTGCCATCGCGATGAGCAAGCTGGGTGGTTTGGCGGTGTTGAACCTCGAGGGGATTCAGACGCGGTACGATGATCCGGCCAAGGTGTTGGACCGCATCGCCAACGCCTCGCCGGAGGAGGCGACCAAGCTGGTGCAAGAGCTGTATCTGGAGCCGATCAAGGAGTCGTTGATCGCCGAGCGGATACGGCAAATTAAGAAGGGTGGCGGTGTGGCGGTCGTCAGCTCAATTCCCCAGAAGGCGGCACGGTTCGGCCCGATCGCGCAGGAGGCGGGCGTCGACATCTTTGTGGTGCAATCCACGGTGTTGACGGTGCGTCATACCTCATCGGAGTACAAGAGCTTGGACTTGGCCGAGTTTTGCCGGAAGATGATGCGGGTGCCGGTGATCATCGGCAACTGCGTGACGTATGAGACAACATTGGAGTTGATGGAGACAGGAGCGCAGGGGATTCTGGTCGGTATCGGTCCGGGGGCGGCCTGCACGACGCGCGGGGTCTTGGGGTTGGGGGTCCCGCAGGTGACGGCGACATGTGATGCGGCGGCGGCGCGTGACTTCTACTACAAGCGAACCGGGCGGTACGTGCTGATCATCACGGATGGCGGGATGCGGATCGGCGGCGATATCTGCAAAGCATTTGCCTGCGGATCGGACGCGGTGATGGTCGGCTCGGCGTTTGCGCGGGCCAAGGAGGCGCCGGGGCGTGGATACCACTGGGGCATGGCGACGCCGCATGCGAATCTGCCACGCGGGACGCGCATTCATGTGGGGACGACCGGGACGCTTGAGCAGATCCTCTTCGGCCCGGCGGCGTTGGATGATGGATCGCAAAATCTGATGGGGGCGCTGCAGACGTCGATGGGCAGTCTCGGTGCTCGGACTATTCGAGAGATGCAGCTGGTCGATGTCATTATCGCGCCATCCATCCAGACTGAGGGGAAGATTTTCCAACGCGTGCAGCGCGTTGGGATGGGAAAGTGAGTCCGTTAGCGGTTTCTGATCGTACAGAGGTTTGCTCGGTGGGCGAACATACAGCGTCTGGCTCCAAGGCGCACGATACGATTCTGGTGCTCGATTTCGGCTCACAGTACAGCCAATTGATCGCCCGGCGCGTTCGAGAGGCCCACGTCTACTGCCGCATCGTTCCATACACCACTGCTCCTGCCGAACTTGCCCGTTTATCGCCCAAAGGGATTATTCTCTCCGGCGGACCCGCCAGCGTGTACGAGACTGGCGCTCCGCAGGTCAGCGCCGAGTTGTTTCAGTTGGGTATGCCCATGCTCGGCATTTGCTATGGGATGCAGCTGATGGCGCAGCGGCTTGGCGGTCGCGTGGCTCCTGCGACGCGGCGCGAGTACGGTCGGGCGGCGCTACAGGTGCGACAGCTGGCAGGTCTGTTTGACGGTCTGGGAAGTGAGCTGGTCTGTTGGATGAGTCACGGTGATCAAGTGGCAACGTTGCCGCCCAACTTTCTGCTGTCGGCCACCAGTGGCGACGGTATCACGGCGGCGATGGTTGATCCGCAGCGGCGGTTGTACGGTATCCAGTTTCATCCGGAAGTGGCCCATACACCGCAGGGCGCCGAGATGCTCAGGAATTTCCTGCTCAAGGTCTGTGAGTGCCGTGGCGATTGGACCATGCGGTCGTTTGCGGAGGAGTCGATCGAGCAGGTGCGGCAGCGTGTTGGGTCGCACCGGGTGGTGTTGGGATTAAGCGGCGGCGTCGATTCCACCGTGGCGGCGGCGCTGATCGGTCGCGCTATCGGCAAACAGTTGAGCTGCATCTTCGTGGATAATGGTCTCTTGCGCGAGGGAGAACGCGAGCGAATCGCGTCGCTCTTTGCCGGACGTCTGGCTGTCGATCTGCATGTGGTCGATGCCAGAGCGCGCTTCCTCGATCGGTTGCGTGACGTGATCGATCCGGAGGTCAAGCGCAAGCGCATCGGCGTGATGTTCATCGAAGTATTTGAAGAGGAGGCGCGTCGCATCGGCGATGTGAAGTTTCTGGCACAAGGCACCCTGTATCCGGATGTGATCGAGTCGGTATCACCGCATGGCGGGCCTTCGGCGGTGATCAAGAGCCATCACAACGTCGGTGGGTTGCCGGAGCGGATGCAGCTGGAGTTGCTTGAACCGTTGCGGGAGTTGTTTAAGGACGAGGTTCGGTTGCTGGGGGAGGAGCTGGGGTTACCAGAGGATCTCTTGTGGCGCCATCCGTTTCCCGGCCCAGGGCTGGCGGTGCGCGTGTTGGGCGAGGTAACGGAGGAGCGGCTGGCGATCTTGCGGCAGGCTGATGTGCGGGTCGATGAGGAGATTCGTCGAGCCGGGCTCTATCGGTCGCTGTGGCAGGCGTTTGCCGTGCTGCTGCCGGTCAAGACGGTCGGCGTCATGGGGGACGAGCGGACGTACGAGCATGTGGCGGCGATCCGCTGCGTGCATTCCAGCGATGGGATGACGGCTGATTGGGCGCAGATTCCGTACGATGTGTTGGGCCGGATCTCCAGCCGCATCATCAACGAAGTGCGCGGTATCAACCGCGTGGTGTACGATATCAGTTCCAAGCCGCCCGCCACGATCGAGTGGGAGTAATGCCGTGAGCCAGTATGTTGTAATGTGGAATACGGAATGGCGAATGCCGAATTTGCCTTCATTCCGAATTCCGTATTCCACATTCCGCATTCGATCAGGCCATGCACGCTGATTTCGTTCATCTGCACCAACACACGCAGTACAGTTTGCTCGATGGCGCTTGCTTCATCGACGATCTCGTCAAGCGCGCCGCCGAGTACAAGATGCCGGCGCTGGCGGCGACCGACCACGGCAATCTCTTCGGCGCCATCGAGTTCTACACGGCGTGTATGTCGGCCGGTGTCAAACCGATCATCGGGTGTGAGATGTACATTGCGCCCGGCAGCCGGTTCGACAAAACCTCCAAAGGCATTCACGAGGCCTCCTACCATCTGGTCCTGCTAGCGAAAGACGAAACCGGTTATCACAATCTCATCAAGCTCGTGACGGCCGGGTACCTTGAGGGATTCTACTACCGTCCACGGATCGACAAGGAGATTCTCAGCCAGCATGCGCAAGGATTGGTCGGGCTCTCGAGCTGCCTGAAGGGAGAGGTCCCGTATCAGATTCTGGCCGGTCAGATTCAGCGTGCCGAGAAAGCGGCGGATGAGTTCCGGCAGATCTTTGCTCCCGGCGATTTCTATCTGGAGCTGCAGGATCATCGGGTGGATGAGCAAGCTCGCGCCAACGATGGTTTGTTGGCTGTGGCCAAGCGTCTGGGCATTCCGGTGGTGGCGACCAACGACGTTCACTACCTCGACCGGTCGCAATCTCAGGCGCACGATGCGTTGATGTGCATTCAGATGCAGACGACGCTCGATGATCCGAATCGTCGTCGCTACTCCACCGATGAGCTCTACTTCAAGACGGCGGAGGAGATGAAACAAGCGTTCAGCCATGTACCGGAGGCGATCCGGAACACCGTGGAGATCGCCGAAAAATGCAACCTCGAGCTGGAGTTCGGAAAGTTTCATCTGCCCAGTTACACGCCGCCGCCAGGCGAAACGCGCGAGTCGTTTCTGCAGAAGCTGTGCCAGGAAGGATTGACGCGTCGGTACGGCGGCGCACCTGCCCAGGATGTGTTGGCACGTCTGGAGCATGAGATGCGGATCGTCCGCGAGATGGGGTTCACCAGCTACTTCCTGATCGTCTGGGATTTCATCCATTATGCGAAGGAGCATGGAGTACCCGTGGGACCGGGGCGAGGGTCGGCGGCCGGCAGTCTCATCAGCTATTTGGTGGGGATCACGGATATCGATCCGTTGCGCTACGACCTGCTGTTCGAGCGGTTTCTGAATCCCGAACGTATTAGCATGCCGGATATTGATATCGACTTCTGTTATGAGCGGCGCGGCGAGGTGATCGAGTATGTCGTGAAGAAGTACGGCACGACCAACGTGGCGCAGATCATCACGTTTGGAACGATGATGGCGAAGGCGGTGTTGCGTGATGTTGGCCGGGTGATGAATCTCCCATACGCCGAAGTGGACCGGATCGCGAAGCTCGTGCCGAACGAGCTCAACATTACGTTGACGCAGGCGTTGGAGCAGGAGCCGGAGTTGAAGCGGCTCCATCAGTCCGACCCTACGGTGCGGCAATTGATTGAGACGGCCATGTCGCTTGAGGGGTTGTCGCGCCATGCGTCGACGCACGCCGCTGGCGTGGTGATCAGCCATGAGCCGCTCATCAACCATGTGCCGCTCTGCCGGTTGGGCGAGAGTCAGATTACGACCGGTTACTCCATGGGGGCGTTGGAGAAGATCGGTCTGCTCAAGATCGACTTTCTCGGGTTGCGGACGCTGACGGTCATTCAGGAAACGCTCGATCTGGTTGTGCAAACGCGGGGGGAGCGGATCGATATCGATCGGATTCCGCTCGATGACGCAGCGACCTATACGCTGCTGGCGCGCGCCGATACGATCGGTGTATTCCAGCTGGAAAGCAGCGGGATGCGCGATCTGCTCAAGAAGCTGAAGCCAACGGTCTTCGAGGATCTGGTGGCGCTCCTGGCGCTTTTTCGCCCGGGACCGATCGGCAGCGGTATGCTTGACGACTTCATGAAGCGCAAGCACGGGCTGGTGGCGATCCGGTACGATCACCCGACCCTGGAGCCGGTGCTGAAAGAGACGTACGGGATCATGGTGTATCAGGAGCAGGTGATGCGGATCGCCAGCGAGATGGCCGGGTTCAGTTTGGCGCAAGCCGACCTCCTCCGACGAGCGATGAGCAAGAAGACGCCGGAGGTGATGGATCAGCAGCGCAAGGCGTTCATCGATGGATGTCGGCGCAACAACATTAGCGAGAAGGTGGCGGAGAAGGTGTTCAGCTTGATCGAGTATTTCTCCGGGTATGGCTTCAACAAGTCGCACAGCACCGCCTACGCCATGATTTCGTATCGCACCGCCTACTTGAAGGCCAACTATCCGGTGGAGTTTATGACGGCGTTGCTGACGAGTGAGCGTGACAACACCGACAAAGTGGTGCAGTACATTGATGAAGCGGAGCGGATGGGGTTGGAGGTGCGTCCCCCGGACATTAACGAGAGTTTTGCCAAGTTCACCGTGGGAGGGTCGAAGATGATCCGCTTTGGCATGAGCGCCGTCAAGAATGTGGGGCAGGCGGCGATTGACGCCTTGGTGGCGGCGCGACAACAGCAGGGGACCTTTCATACGCTGGCGGAGCTGGCGAACGCCGTAGACAGTCATCTGGTGAACCGGAAGGTGTTTGAGAGCTTGATCAAATGCGGCGCGATGGACGGTTTCGGGAAGAGTCGGGCGCAGCTGATGGCGTCGTTGGAACGCGTGATGGATATGGCTGGGGTGTTGCATAAGGATCGCCAGCGAGGACAGCTCTCGTTCTTCGATGGGGTGTTGCCCGGGGATGCGCCGTTTACCGTTGTGACAGACGATGTGCAGCAGGTGGAAGAGTGGTCGGAAACGCAACGGCTGGCGTATGAGAAGGAATTGCTCGGTTTTTACGTGACGGGACACCCTTTGGCGAAACATGCTGATCTACTGGAGGCGTTTGCAACTTGCTCGATTAGCCAGCTTGGTGCGCAGCGAGATCAGGATGCTGTCTTGGTGGGGGGGATTGTCACCAAGTGCAAGCTAACGGTGACCAAGAAGAGTAATGAGCGAATGGCGATTGTCGAGTTGGAGGATCGCGAGGGAAGTCTCGAAGCACTGGTCTTTCCCGAAGCATTCAAAAAGTCGGGCCAGCTCTGTCGAGTGGGGCAGGTCATCTTCGCCAGTGGCCGCGTGACGTTGAGGGAAGATAAGCCGAAAATCTTAATCGACGAGCTGATTCCGATCGAGCAGGTACGGCCTCGGTTTACCAGGGCGATCCAGATCGATCTGCGCAACCGATTGATTGACGAACAGTTTCGTCAAACCCTCCAGAATCGTCTGGCTGGCTCTGCTGGTCCTGTGCCGGTGTATCTGCAGTTCACACCGCCGGATCAAAAGAGCGTCACGATCCTGCTGGGGAATGAGTTTCATGTGACACCGACCGATGAGTTGATCGATCAACTGGTATCCTTGTGTGGTACAGGCGTCATCCGGACGCTTGGTCAAGCCAACAGTATGGTGGTGTAACGTCATAAAGATTTGTCTTGACAGATAGTTATGAAGCATGATACCGTCCGAAAAGTTGTTACCTCCACCTAGGTGGAGGTGGAGTGGTGAGTATCGTTCTCCAACAGGTAGGATGGGCTGATGACGAAGAAAGACATCGTGCTGAAAATCTCCCAAGAGATTGGGGCAAAACAAGTTGATGTCAAGCGAGTCGTCCAGCGGACCCTTGATTGCGTTGTGGAAAGTTTGAGTCAGGGCGAGAAAGTGGAATTGCGCAATTTTGGCGTCTTCAAGGTGAAGGCGCGTCGCGGAAGAACTGGTCGGAATCCACGAACTGGTCAGACGGTTCCTGTTCCTCCCAAACGAGTTGCGGTATTCAAGCCCGGCTTGATCATGAAGCAGAAGATCAGTTAGTTGCCGGTTATTGAGATAGGGCGTTACCCGATTTCTTCGGAAGAGGTCGCCTCGAAGCCGGAAGATCGGTTTCGAGGATGGCGCTGTCAGGGTTAGGTAGATTGGTGGAGATCTGGACAAATCCATTAGGAACGGCGCTCGTCACGGCCGACTTTGGGGTCACCTGGAGTCGGCCGTTTCCATTTCAGAACACGTGGTTCGTTGTTCGTGAAGCGTCGTTCATCCTAACCCGTTTTTGCGTGATGAGTTTCTGAGTCGTAGAGTACACGGCCTGGCGAGTCACTCGGGTGCTCAGAGGTTCAGAAGTTGTTCACTTGTTGCACGGCGTGAAATACGGTTCACGCTTCACGGGATGCGAACGACGAACTACGGGGTTGGTTGATTGACGGGTGTTGGTGGCGATGGTAGGATGACAGACCATGATCGTGAAAGCATTGCGCGGGACGCGCGATCTGCTACCGCCGGAGACGGTGTTGTGGCAGCGGGTGGAAGAGATCGGACGCCGGTGGTTCGGGCGCTTTGGATATGAAGAGGTGCGGCCTCCTCTCTTGGAGGAGGCGAAGCTCTTTCAGCTGAGCGTTGGCGAACACTCTGATATCGTCGAGAAGCAGATGTATACGTTCACCGATCGCGGTGAGCGGGTGGTGTGCCTGAGGCCTGAAGCGACGGCATCGGTGGCAAGGGCGTATCTCGAAGCCGGGGTTGATCGCCAGGGCGGTGTCGCGAAGTGGTACTACATTGGACCGATGTTCCGCAGTGAGCGGCCGCAAGCAGGGCGTCAGCGCCAGTTTCATCAGATGGGTGTGGAGTCGTTTGGCTCGACGAGTCCGTTCACTGATGCGGAGGTATTGCTGTTGCTGATGCGGTTGTTGGAGGCGGCCGGAGCATCGGGGTCCCACCTGCGGCTTAACAGCATCGGCTGCGCCAACGATCGTCCGGCAGTCAGTCAGCGATTGCGGGAAGGGTTGGAGTCGCAGGCGTCGGCGCTCTGTGAGGATTGTCAGCGTCGCTTGACGCGGAACGTCTTTCGCATCCTTGATTGCAAGGAGCCGGGGTGTCAGCGGATCAGCCGTCAGACCGGTGGCGTTGTCGAGTGGGTGTGTCAGGAGTGCACCGATCATTTATCAGTGGTGCAGCAAGCGCTGGAACGTTCGGGCGTCACGTACGAGCTGGATCCTTACCTTGTGCGGGGACTTGATTACTATACGCGGACGACGTTCGAGGTGCAGCATCCGGCGCTGGGTGCGCAGGATGCAGTAGCAGCTGGTGGTCGTTACGATGGGTTGATCCAGGAGTTGGGCGGGCCACCGACCGGTGCGGTGGGTTTTGCGATTGGGGTGGAGCGGCTGCTGATGGTCTTGGGCGCCCAGCCGGCGGCGGCGCCGGGTAGGGTGTCATCAGTGTTCGTCGCATGCGTCAGCGAGAGTGCGCGGTGGACCGTGTTTGAGCTGGGTGATCGGCTGCGGCGGGCGGGAGTGACGGCGCTGGTCGATTGTGATGGTCGGTCGCTGAAGGCGCAACTGCGTCGGGCCGATCGATTGGGGTGTCGCTACACCGCGTTGGTGGGCGATGAAGAGTTGTCGTCACAATCCGTGACCTTGCGCGATATGGAGACAGGGGAGCAGCGTGCTATTTCTATGCCGCGGGTCTCGGAGGAATTGGCAGCGTTACTAACCACACATGTTGAAACGAACACACACTTGCGGTGAACTCCGCGACAGTCATATCGGGCAGCGTGCCATGCTCTGTGGTTGGGTGCAGGCGCGCCGCGACCATGGCAAGCTGATCTTCCTTGATCTGCGGGATCGCGCGGGGATCACGCAGGTGGTGTGCAATCCAGGGCGTCAGCCGGCAGCGCATCAAGTGGCTGTCGGGGTGCGTAGCGAGTACGTCCTGGCCATCACCGGTGCTGTGGGGCAGCGCCCAAAAGGTACTGAGAATCCGGATATTCCGACCGGTCAGGTGGAGATTGCCGCCGAGGCGATCGAAATCCTCAATCCGTCCAAGGCCTTGCCGTTTGAGATCCAGGATACGATTGACACATCGGAAGAGGTGCGTCTGGCACATCGGTATCTTGATTTACGGCGCCCCATGATGTTCGAACGACTACGTTTGCGGCATCAGCTGATTCTTGAAGCGAGAAAGTTCCTTGACCAGGAAGGCTTTTTGGAGATTGAGACGCCGATGCTGACTAAATCGACGCCGGAGGGGGCGCGCGATTATCTGGTGCCGAGTCGTCTCAATCCGGGAATGTTTTTCGCCCTCCCTCAGTCGCCGCAGCTGTTTAAGCAGGTGCTGATGGTATCCGGCATGGAGCGGTATTTCCAAGTGGCCCGGTGTTTTCGGGATGAGGACTTGCGGGCTGATCGGCAGCCGGAGTTCACGCAGCTCGATCTCGAGATGTCGTTTATCGAAGAGGGCGACATCATGGGATTGATCGAGCGGCTGCTGGCGTCGGTCTTCGAGTCGGTGCTTAAGCAACCGCTGTCGATCCCGTTTCCCCGCATGTCCTACCGTGAGGCGCAGGAGCGTTACCGGAGTGACAAGCCGGATATTCGGTCGGAGCAGACGGGCCCGTACGCGTTCCTCTGGGTGACGGAGTTTCCGCTCGTCAACTATAACGAAACCGAACGCCGGTGGGACGCGGAGCATCATCCGTTTACATCGCCGCATCCGGACGACATGGCGTATTTGGAGAGCGATCCGAAGCGCGTGCGGGCGCGGGCGTATGATCTGGTGGTGAACGGTGTGGAGCTGGGTAGCGGCAGCATCCGTATCCATCAGCGCGAGGCGCAGGAGGCGGTCTTTCGTCTGATCGGGATGGATGCGGCGACGGCCCAGGAGCGGTTTGGGTTCTTGCTCGAGGCGTTTGAATATGGGGCGCCGCCGCACGGGGGGATCGCGCTTGGGTTGGATCGGTTGACGGCGATGATCACCGGGTCGGAGAGTATACGGGATGTGGTGGCGTTTCCGAAGACGCAGAAGGCAGCGTGTCCGTTGAGTGGGGCGCCATCGCTGGTGCGGCCGGAGCAGCTGGAGGAGTTGGGGTTGTCGGTGGTGGCGCGGGAAGAAGGCGCACAGCGTCAAGCGGGAGAAAGGAGCACAGCCGGATGATGGGGTCGGTGGCGCGGTGGGGATGGGTGGTTGTGGCGCTGGGTCTGTCAGGGTGTGTGACGGTGTCGTATGAGGAATTGGAGCGGGTCGATCAGGTGACTGTCGGCAATCGCGGGTATCTCGTTGGGGAGGCGCCGGAGATCGATGAGGCGGCTCGTCCGGCGACGCGCACGGTGACGCGCATGGATGTGGAGTTGCTGGCGCCGAAGGAGGCGTGGCAGCGGTGGCGTGGGCAATCGACCGCGACGGCGGCATCAGGCGCATCCGGCGAGACCGCTGCTAGCTCCAGCCAGAGCCGTTAGCCCGGCATGGACGTCACGATCAAGCTGCGCGGTGATGATGAGGCGAGCATTCTGTTCGGGAGTCACGACGCGCATCTGAAGCTGATCGAGTCGGAGTTCGGTGTCAGGACGGTTGCTCGCGGCGAAGATCTCATTGTTAGCGGGTCTGAAGCGGCTGTGGGTCTGGCTGCGGTGTTGTGCGAGCAGCTCCTGGTTGTGGTGCGCAAAGGCGGCACGTTGCATGCCGATGATGTGAGTCGTGCTATCCGCTCGTTCCAGCAGGGGCAGACGGCGGATGTCTCCGATATCTATCTGGATCGGATCGATGTCTTCTCCCGACGCCACTACGTCACGCCAAAAACCTCCGGTCAGAAGGCGTACGTCGATGCGATCCGCCAGTACGATGTGGTGTTCGCGATCGGGCCCGCCGGTACCGGCAAGACCTACCTCGCCATGGCCATGGCGGTTTCCGCGTTGATGCGTCAGGAGGTGTCGCGCCTGATCTTGACGCGTCCCGCCGTTGAAGCGGGGGAGAGTTTGGGCTACTTGCCTGGCGATCTCTACGAGAAAATCACTCCGTACCTGCGGCCGCTCTACGATGCGCTGTACGAGATGGCTGATGTAGACAAAGTGCGGAAGTTCATCGAACACGGGGTGATCGAGGTGGCTCCGCTGGCGTACATGCGGGGCCGGACGCTGAACGATTCGTTCATCATTCTCGATGAGGCGCAGAACAGCACGCCGGAGCAGATGAAGATGTTTCTGACGCGTCTCGGATTTGATTCCAAAGCGGTCATCACCGGGGATTTGACGCAGAGCGACCTGCCGGCAGGGAGAGAGTCCGGATTGATGCAGGTGCAGACGATCTTGAAGGAGATCCCGGGCGTGCACTTTACGTACTTCAGCGGTGCTGATGTCGTGCGCCATGAGCTGGTGCAGCAGATCATCCAGGCGTATGAAACGTTCGGCCAGCGGAAGTCCGGGTCGTGAAGCGTCGTTCGTCTAAAACCGGTGGAGCGCGGGGGCGGTGCGCAGCGGTGACTGGTTTGTTGCATCGCGGGGTCTGGCACCGTAGGTGCCTGACCCCTTTGGTGGGTTGAGCCGAAGCGGTCATGGGGAGACAGGGGAGCTGGTAGCTTTGGCTCTGGCATGGGCGGATTGGCGAGGGCAAGGCAGTCTGGGCAGTTGAGGAGTGAGCAACCGACGACGGTGTCGATCGTCAACCGTCAGCGCGTGATACGGCTGGATGTGCCCGCACTGCGGTTGGCGGCAACGGTGGCGTTGCAGGCCGAACGATTGGACGATCGCGAGGTGACGCTAGTGTTTGTCACCGATCGGCAGATCGCCCGGTTGAACAAGCAGTATCTTGATCATCCCGGTCCGACGGATGTGTTGGCGTTTGGCTGTGGCGGGGTCACGAATGCTCCGGCGGTGCAGTGGTTGGGTGATGTGGTGATCTCCGTAGAGACGGCCCAGCGTCAGGCGCCGCAGTGGCGACGGACCATGCCGGAGGAGCTGGCTGAGTACGTGATACACGGGGTATTGCATTTGGCCGGCTACGATGATGGCCGCGTTGTGGAGCGTCGGCGGATGCATCGGAGACAGGCCGCGCTCTTCAGACAATGGCGATCCGGAAGGTTGACGCGCTCGTCCTGAGGCGATTGAAGTTTCGCGAGACGTCGTTGTTGGTGACGTTCTTCTCCGCCGACAGCGGCAAGTTTACTGGCTTGCTCAAAGGGGCGCGTGATCCGCGGCGCCCGCGCTACGGCAGCCCGGCGGAGTTGTTCAGCATGAACCATGTCGTCTATTATGAGAAGCGGCATGGCGAGATCCACACGGTGGCGCAGTGCGATCTGATCGAGTCGTTCCGGTCGATCCGTGCCGATCTGGTAAAGACCGCCTGCGCCAGCTATTTAGTGGAAGTGCTGGGGCTGTTGACCGAGTCGCGCGATCCGAATCCTCCATTGTTTGAGATGGGGGTTGAGGGGATGCGGCGGTTGGCAGCGGAGCACGATGCGGATCGGGTGCTGGTGATTACCGTGCTGCGTCTCCTGGCGTTGTCGGGCGTGAGTCCATCGCCAGCGTTGTGCGCCATGTGTGGGGCGACGCCCACCGGGGCGGCGCGATTCAGCGTTCGGGTCGGTGGCTCCTTGTGTACGGCGTGCGGGGCGCGTCAATCGGATGCCGTGGTGGTGAGCGCCGGTGCCCTGGCGAGTCTTGAGCATGTGGCGGAGGCCGAGGGAGATCAGCTCTGGCGGCTGCGGTTTCCAGCGGCGGTGCTGCGGGAGTTGCTGCCATTGACCAAGGCGCTGCTGTCGCATCACGTTGGACAGCAGCCAAGGTCGCAGCAGATCTTGGAACAGATCGTGAGGGAGACATGCATTTTCAGGAACTCATCACTGCCCTCAATGCCTATTGGGCAGATCGCGGTTGCATCCTAGTTCAGCCGTATGACATGGAGGTCGGAGCGGGGACGTTTCATCCGGCGACGTTTCTCTGGTCACTCGGGCCGAAGCCGCACCGGGTGGCGTACGTGCAGCCGTCTCGCCGGCCGACCGACGGACGCTACGGTGAGAATCCGCTCCGGACACAACACTACTACCAGTATCAGGTGATTCTGAAGCCGACGCCGGACAATGTGCAGACGCTGTATCTGGAGAGTTTGGCGTCGCTCGGGATTCGTTTGTCGGAGCATGATGTGCGGTTCGTGCAGGATGATTGGGAGTCACCGACGCTGGGAGCCTGGGGGTTGGGCTGGGAAGTCTGGATGGATAGTTTGGAGGTGACGCAGTTCACCTACTTCCAGCAGGTTGGCGGCATCGATCTCGATCTGGTGTCGGCGGAGATTACCTACGGGCTGGAGCGGATCGCGATGTTCCTGCAGGGGCGGTACGATCTCTTTGAGCTGACATGGCATGAGGGAGTCCGGTATGGCGATCTACATCGCGAGCGGGAGCGTCAGCAGAGTCGTTACAACTTCGAGCAGGCGGATGTCGAGATGCACTTGCAGCTGTTCTCGCGCGCCGAAGCCGAGGCGAAACGGCTGCTCGATGCGGCTGAGCCATCGTGGTATCCGGCGTACGAATGGGTCTTGAAGATGTCGCACGCCTTTAATATGCTTGATGCGCGGGGGGCGATCAGCGTCACGGAGCGCCCATCGTTCATCGGGCGCGTGCGGGCGTTGGCGAAGCGGACGGCGCAGGGATATCTAGCGCAGCAGGTGAGCCGTCCGGCAGCCGTATCCGAGGGAGCATGATGCCGCGCATCGTGCAGCAGCGACAGCGTGCGGTACGGTCTGTGAAGAAACGGCGGGTGGTGGCAACGCGCGCCAAGGCTGGCGCGGGCGCTCGTGCTGCCGATGATCTGCTCATTGAAATCGGGTGTGAAGAGTTACCGGCATCGTATCTGCCGGAGGCGCGCGAGCGGGCAACATCGCTCGTGGGTGAGTACCTGCAGGAGCAGCGTCTGGCGTGCGGGGCGGTGACGGTCTGGGCGGCGCCGCGTCGGCTGGTCGTGTCGGTGCGGCAGTTGGCTGCGCGGCAGCAGGAGTTGGTGGAGAAGGCGATGGGGCCGTCGAAGGCGGTGGCGTTCGACGCGCAGGGGCAGCCGACGAAGGCGGCGGTCGGATTCGCCGCGCGGCACGGTGTGCCGGTGACATCGCTGGCGGTTGAGACGACGCCCAAGGGCGAATATGTCGCGGTGACGAAGCGGGTATCAGGGCAGCCGACGGAACGGCTCATTCAGCCGTTGCTGGATCGATTGGTGCGGCAGATCGGGTTTCCGAAGACGATGCGCTGGGATGAGAGCGGTGCGACGTTCGCCCGTCCCGTGCGTTGGCTGCTCGTGTTGTACGGCGGTCGGGTGGTGTCATGCGCGATCGGTCGCGTCCGGTCAGCCGGGTACACGGTAGGTCACCGTCAGCGGAAGAGCCCGCGGATTGCGGTGCGGCGTGCCGGTGACTATCTAGCGGCGTTGCGCAAGCAGGGGATTCTTGTCGATCATGAGGAGCGCCGCAAGACGCTGCTGCGCATGTTGGAGGTGGTGGCGAGGCGGGCGGGCGGCCGCGTGGACCAAGACGACCCCCACGTTCACGCGTTGCTCGAGGAGCTGCTGTATCTGTCGGAGATGCCGCAGGTGATTGCCGGACGTTTCGAGGGGCGGTTCGCCGAGCGATTGCCAGAGGAGGTATTGCTGGCGGCGATGGCCAAAGGGCAGCGGTTGGTTGGTTTGCGTCGTGACGGCCGCGGAAAGAGTCAGGAAGCGGGTGCTCAGACGCTGCTGCCGACGTTTCTTGCGGTGCTGGACGGTCGGTATTCGGCTGCGGCGGTACAGCGCATTCGTCGCAACATCGAGCACGTCCTCTCCGCCAAGCTGTCCGACGCACTCTTCTTTCTTGAGCACGATCAGCGGGTCGGGCTGGAGGCATACCGTCAGCAGCTGCAGGGGATCATTTTCTTGAAGGGGTTGGGTAGCATGCTCCAAAAGAGCGAGCGGATTGAGCAACTGGCGCTTTGGTTGGCGACAGAGAATGGCAGTGATGGACCGGAGCGAGCTCAGCTGACGCGCGCTGCGTTTCTCTGCAAGACCGATCTGGCGTCATCGATAGTGAAGGAGTTCCCGAGTCTGCAGGGGGTTATGGGCGGCTGGTACGCGCGGCACGGCGGGGAGCCGGAGCCGGTGTCGACGGCGATCCGCGAACACTATCAGCCACGGCATCAGGGGGATCGGTTGCCATCGGCACGGGTCGGCGCGATCATTGCGGCCGCTGACAAGATCGACGCGATCGTCGGTTGCTGGTGGAAGGGGTTTGCGCCGACCGGCAGTGCCGATCCATACGGTATCCGGCGGGCTGCACAGGGAGTGATCGCGATCCTCTGGGAGCATCGGCTCAACTGTTCGCTGGCGGAGCTGACGGGGATGGCACGCACGATCATCAACGCGCAGCAGGCGAAGGAGGGGCCGGTGCCGGAGTCGGTGGTGGCGGCAGCGCAGGGCTATCTGGCGGAGCGGCTCAAGGCGTTCTTCGCTGATCGGTATCCGGCCGAGCTGGTGGAGGCGGTGGTCTCCACCAAGACGGCATGTTCCGTCGTCGGTGTCGGGCGTCGTCTGGAACAGCTGGAGCAGATTTGGAAGAGTGGTCAGCTAGCTCCGGCGGTGAAAGTGGCGGAGCGGACGGGGAACATCGTGCGTGGCAGCAAGGGAGCTGATGGTTTAGGCGACGTTGATGCAGCGCGTTTCGAGCATCCGACCGAGCAACGGCTTTGGGATGTGGTGCGACGGGAGCACGAGCCGATTCAGCAGCTGATTGTTGATGGACGGTATGGCGAGGCGGTGGCGTTATACGGACATGTGTTTGCCGAGTCGGTGCATCAATTCTTCTACGATGTCATGGTGAATGTCGAGGATGCCGCGGTACGGCGCAATCGGTTGACGATGATGCAGATGATCTATCGGTTACTGGCGGATGAGGTAGCGGATCTTTCAGTGTTGGCACCGCGAATGGCGGAGCAAGAGAAGGAGCGAGTGATCCATGGCTAAGCGGGGTACGAAATACGTCTATTTCTTTGGGGGCAAGCGGGCAGAAGGCGATGCCTCAAAGAAGTTGCTGTTGGGTGGCAAGGGGGCGAATCTCGCCGAGATGGTGAACATTGGTCTGCCGGTGCCGGCAGGATTCACGATCACAACGGAAGTTTGCGACCTCTACTATCGCAACGGCAAGCGGCTGCCCGCTGGCCTCAAGGAAGAGGCCGAGCAGCATCTGCAGCGGCTGGAGCGGCTCGTCGGCAAGACGCTCGGCGATCCGGTCGATCCGCTGCTGGTGTCGGTGCGGTCGGGCGCGGCGCGGTCGATGCCGGGGATGATGGAGACGGTGCTGAACCTGGGGCTGAACGATCGTTCCGTCGTTGGGTTGGCGCAGAAGACGCAGAATGAGCGGTTTGCTTACGATGCCTATCGTCGGTTCATTCAGATGTATGCATCGGTAGTGCTGGGGTTGTCGCGCGAGCTGTTCGAACATGAGTTTGTGGCGGTGAAGAAACGGCTGGGGGTGAAGAGCGATCCGGAGGTGCCGGCAGCGGAGCTGAAGCGATTGTGCGGGCTCTTCAAAGAGATCGTGCAGCGTCACACGGGGCAGCCGTTTCCGGAGGATCCGCGGCAGCAGCTCTGGGGGGCGATCGCGGCGGTCTTTAACTCGTGGATGGCGGAGAAGGCGGTGACGTACCGTCGCGTCGAGAAAATTTCTGGGTTGTCGGGCACGGCGGTGAGCATCGTCCAGATGGTGTTCGGCAACAAGGGTGAGACATCGGGTACCGGCGTCTGCTTCACGCGCGATCCGAACAGCGGGGAGGATCTTTTCTACGGCGATCTGCTGATCAACGCGCAGGGAGAGGATGTCGTCGCCGGGATTCGGACGCCGATCAGGCTGATCGAGTTGTCGAAGAAGATGCCGAAGGTGTATCGGCAGCTTTGCCAGGTGCGGGAGCGGCTGGAGCGGCACTATCACGACATGATGGATATCGAGTTTACCGTTGAGGAGGGTGTGCTCTACATTCTCCAATGTCGGGTGGGGAAGCGCAGTCCGGCTGCGACGTTCCGCATCGCCGTTGAGATGGTGAAGGAGAAGCTGATCGGCAAGCAGGAGGCGGTGCAGCGGATTTCGCCGGAGGATATCGAGCGGTTGTTCTACCCGGTGATCGATCCATCGTTCTCGCGCAGTGAGCTCAGCACGCGGCGGCTGGCGCATGGCATTGGCGCGGTGCCAGGCGCGGCCTCGGGACGTGTCACGTTCACGGCGCAGGGGGCTGAGGCGCAGGCGGGGCAGGGGGCCAGGGTGATTCTTGTCCGGCGGGAGACGAGTCCTGAGGATGTTGGTGGGATGCATGTGGCGCAAGGGATTTTGACGGCGACCGGCGGCAAGACGAGCCATGCGGCGGTCGTGGCGCGCGGCTGGGGCAAGTGCTGCATCGTCGGATGCGAGACGCTCTCGATCGACTATGAGACGAAACAGATGCAGGTGAATGGTCGGACGGTGCAGGAGGGGGATGTCATCACGCTGGACGGTTCCGAGGGGGCCGTGTATGTGGGCGAGGTGCCGCTGGTGCGGCCGGAGCAGCCGAGCGAGTATTTGACAGTGTTGCGATGGGCGGACGAGTTCCGGCGGCTGGGTGTGCGGACAAATGCCGATACGCCGTACGACGCCCAGAAGGCGATCGAGATGGGGGCGGAGGGTATTGGGTTGTGCCGCACGGAGCATATGTTCTTCGACACCGAGGAGCGTCGGCTGGCGATTCAGGAGATGATCGTGGCCGACAATGTAGAGGCGCGGCGACGCGCGCTTGCGAAGCTACTGCCGTTTCAGCGGGATGATTTTATCGGGATCTTTACGGCGATGAACGGCAAGCCGGTGACGATCCGGCTGATCGATCCGCCGCTGCATGAGTTTGTGCCGCACGAGCCGCAGAAGCAGGCGGAGCTGGCGCAGAAGATCGGCGTCAAGCCGCAGGATGTGGCGCGGCGCGTGCAGCAACTGCATGAGTCGAATCCGATGCTGGGACATCGTGGCTGCCGTCTCTGCATCACGTACCCTGAGATTCTTGAGATGCAGGTGCGGGCGATTATAGAGGCGGCGGTGGCGTGCCGCAAGCGCGGCGTCAAAGTGGCGCCGGAGATCATGCATCCGCTCGTGCTCGACAAGAAAGAGCTGGCGCTGTTGGCTCAGCAGACGCGCGCCGTCGCTGATGCGGTGTTGGCTGAGGCAAAGGTGAAGATTCCGTATCTGGTGGGAACGATGATCGAGCTGCCGCGCGCGGCGATTCTGGCGGATCAGATTGCCGAGGTTGCCGAGTTCTTCAGCTTCGGGACGAACGATCTGACGCAGACGACGCTCGGGTTGTCGCGCGACGATGCCGGGCGGTTTTTGCCGGACTACGTCGATGAGAAGAAAGCGGCGGTCTTTCCGGCCGATCCGTTCCAGAGTTTGGATCAGCCGGGGGTCGGGTGGTTGATGCAGTGGGCGGTGAGTAAGGGGCGCGCCACGCGGCCGAAGTTGAAGATCGGCATCTGTGGCGAGCATGGCGGCGATCCGTCATCGGTGGCGTTCTGTCATCGTGTCGGAATGGATTATGTCAGTTGCTCACCGTTTCGCGTGCCGATCGCCCGGCTGGCGGCGGCACAGGCGGCGTTGGCGGATGCGGCGCGCGCGCGGTTGCCGAAAACGTTGAAGAAATCGCAGCAGTCGAAGACGAAGAGAGCTCAGCGGATCCGTGGACGCTATTAAACTGTATCTCAAAGACATCAAAGATATCCCGCTGCTGACGCCGGAGCAGGAGGTGTCCTTCTCCAGGAAGGCGCTCAGGGGTGATGCTGAGGCGCGGGAGGTGATGATTCGGTCGAATCTGCGATTGGTGATCACGATTGCCAAGCGTTACAACCATCTTGGGTTGCCGATGATGGATTTGATCGAGGAGGGGAACCTTGGGTTGATGAAGGCGGTGACCAAGTTCAACCCGAACAAGGGCTACCGCTTCTCGACGTACGCCGCCTGGTGGATCCGGCAGTACGTTACCCGCGCGATTGCCAATCAGGGGAAGTTGGTGCGGATCCCAGTGTATATGATTGAGACGATCTCACGGTGGAAGAAGGTGAGCGAGCAGTTGACGCACAAGCTGGGGCGCAAGCCGAAGCTGCGTGAGGTCGCGCAGGTGATGGATCTGCCGGTGCGGAAGATTAAGGAGGTCAGTGAGTTGATGTCGAAGACCTCGTCCCTGGATACGCCGATCAGTGAAGATGGCGATGGGGAGTTTATCGATCTTCTCGAGGATAATCGGACCCGCTCGGCGACCGAGGAATTGTCGCAAGTGCTGCAACAGGAGTCGGTGGTGAAACTCTTGGCGCGGATGAACGAGCGGGAGCGGAAGATCATCCAGATGCGGTATGGGTTGCACGATGGGGTGCCGCATACGCTCAAGGAGATTGCCGGTCAGATGAATGTGACGCGGGAGCGGGTGCGTCAGATCGAGAGTGTGGCGTTGCGGAAGTTGCGGGTGATGATGGCTGAGCGTGAGGCGATATGACGTCGGCCTTTGCTGGTGCGCAACAATTGAAGCAGGTGATTCGTGACGTGCCGGATTTCCCGAAGCGCGGCATCGTGTTCAAGGACATCACGACGTTGCTGCGGGATCCATCGTGTTTCAGCGAGTCGATTGAGCGGTTGAGTACTGGCTGGCAGACGGCAGGTGCGCGGCGAAGCGGTGGCGTTGATGTCGTCGTGGCTGTTGAGGCGCGCGGATTCATTTTCGGTGGCGCAGTTGCGCAGCGGCTCGGCGTCGGTTTCGTGCCTGTGCGCAAACCGGGAAAGTTGCCATGGCGCACGCATCGTCAGTCATATCAATTGGAGTATGGCACCGATGCGCTGGAGATTCATCGGGATGCGATTCGCCGCGGGCAGCGCGTGCTCATCGTCGATGATGTACTGGCGACCGGCGGGACGATCGGCGCCACTGTTCGGCTTGTTCGGCGTCTCGGCGGTCGCGTCGTGGCTGCAGCGTTTCTGATCGAGCTCACCTTCCTCGGGGGGCGTCAGCGTCTGCGGCGGCAGCGTTGTCCGATTTATTCGGCGATCCAATACTAGCGTGCAGCGTAGCGTGTAGAGTGCTTAGTAGAAAGTTTCCGCAGCAGAGAGTTGTGTCCTCGTCTGTTTCTTTTTCTTCGCACTGTGCGCTAAGTACTGCTGTGCGTTCTCTTCCACGCCCCCGTAGCTCAGACAAGGACAGAGCAGCGGTTTCCTAAACCGTGTGTCGGCCGTTCGAATCGGCCCGGGGGCATTTTCTTATGATACTGTAATACAATGGTTTATATGAAACGACTCATTCGACCACTCAAGCCATTTTCTCTCTGTGCTAACACGGTGCTAACAAACCTGCCGTGTGCCCCTCAAAACCGGCTTCAAGCTGCTCACAGGATACGACTTGATAAATCTCAGGAGGCGAACGATTAACATGGTCAATCAGCCGCCGTTGTGCCAAGATGCTATCCGATAGCCGCCAGTGTGGTTCCTTTGCCCTGAAAGGGTCGGTGTGGTGCTTCTCCCATGATCCATCCAGCGCTGAGCAAAAGCGCCTAGCGGTCATCAAAGGCGGCGAAGCGACCCGCCAGTACCGCACACAGCCCCCCGTCCCGTTAAATACCCCTACAGACATGCTCAAAGCCCTGGCGGACACGTTTAACGGTGTTCGATCTGGACAGATCGCGCCCCGGCAAGCTCAGGCACAAGCCGCGTTAGCAAACACGTTGCTCAAATGCTACGAGTTGGTTGTGATGGATGACAAGCTCCGGTCGCTCGAAAGCCAGGCCTCGATGCACCTGAAAGTTACCAAGAGTCTGACGGTTGGCATAGTGGGGCGGTCGGCTTAACGACTCAGAGGGGGAGGGGGCACATCCTACCCGCCCCTCAGTGACAATCGCTATATGGCGCTTCCAACTGACGGAGCAAATAGCGCCTACCCTCAAGGGGCGCTTGGGACGGCTCAGAATTTCTGCATGACAGGCGCACGGAGCGGCGTTATCCTGCTCCAGTAGGCAGTACAAAACCGAGAGCACCTGACAACTTGGCTTTTGAGTCCGTGCACGGCAACGCCCGTCGGGGTTTCCTCTCGGTTTCCTCGGCGGGCGGTTTTGTTGTTTCTAGAATGTCGTTGCTGGTTGGAATAGTTAAGCATCGGAGGTGTGATATGCGGCGGGTACTACTTTGTTGCCTGCTTGTGGCAGGTTGTGCGTGGCAGAGGATTCCAGTTTCTCCATCATACCAGTCTGCAGTTGGTATTCCCATGACCGTCGGGGTGCAGTTAGCAGAGACGCCTGCGTCGAATGTATATGGCCCGATGGTTGTCAAGCATCTGCAATCGTGGCGAACATTCGACACCATCGTCTACCCATACCGTGAGGGCGATACAGTAGACGCCGTGATGACTTTGACCGTCAATGGAGGGTGGGATCAAGAATCCGGTAAGAACACTGCCAAGGGATTCCTAATTGGTTTGTCGATGTATACGCTCAGTCCATTCGTTGGTGCTGGTACTACAGGGCGACATGAACTGGTTGCTGTGTTGAGTAAGGATGGACAGGAGGTTGCCCGGTATCGGTTCCTCGAAGAAACGAAGATTAGTGCTGGGTTGCTAGCCAATTGGAATGAGGTTGCACCAAAGGCCGATCAGCTACAAACGAGCAAGCTAGCTACGGGGCTTGCTCGAAGACTGAATGAAGATTGGGTTAAATTATCGAAGCGGTTTGAGTAACAGTTGCGTTAGCTTCGTTGCTACAGCGGCTCCGGTATTTGCTGCTGCGGTTCCACTCTTCCCGTTGGTTTGAGCGCACTGGCTGTTTATACTGGTTCGAGTGAGCGTCTTTTGGGGGGATGCGAGACGACGTGGCGAAGCAGAGTCGAAAGACAAGTGTTTCTCGTAAGACATCAAGCGTTGTTCCGAACCAGCAAGCGGTCAGTGTTTCCTCGCAGTTACCTTCTGTACCACTAAGCGCTGCCATATTGCAGGTTCTTGCTCTCCCACAGCCATCTTTTCCAACGACACCCCTTCAACTGTGGAAAGCTCTTCAGCCTCCACCACCTAGCCTTGAAGATGAGTTGGCTGATGAGGGGCTTGATCCTGACGCGATACCGGACGCTGACGCTCGCCGTGCATGTCAGGAGGTTCTACAGTTCTTGTGCAAGCAAGCTGAAGTGATGACCAAGCTAGAGCCAGTTACTCCGGAGGAATTGGACGAGCACATCGACTGTTTCGTACCAGCGCTCTGTACTGTTGTGCGGTGGCAGCGTCACAAGCGATCACTCACAGAGGTTGAAACGCGGCAACTAGAGGTACTTCGAAAGTACTGTGCACGGATAGCGTCCTGGGGGAGATTTTACCGAGAGGATCGTGAGCGTCGCTTTCGGCAGTGGTATCGAATGTCGTTGGAAGAAGCCATCAAAAAAGCCAAAGCAAGTGACGACAAAGCGTTGGTAGCGTTAGTGAGATTTGATAAGCGGTATATTGGAAGTGAGTGGGCGCTAGGACGTATTGCTGAGGTGCAGCGGCAGCGAGCGGTTGTGTTGCGGACGACGAAAGCAACACAGAGGAAAAAGGATTTGTTAGATCAGTTAGGAGATGCGTTGAAATCCGCTGGTAGAAGTTGCTATGGTAGCACCAGCGGAGGTTATCGAGATTTTGAGGAATACACTCGTATTTTGAAGTTGCGGGGGTTGTCTTTGGGAGATCGTAAGCAGAGGAATGCGTTTAGAACGTGGCTGATGAATGATCCTAGTTTCTCTGCGCGCGGTTTTGAGCGATTGGCTGGGGATTTGCTTGAGAGGCCATCTGATTTCCGTAAGCTCTTAAAGAAGAATCGCTTAGACTAGGAACGGTTTTCGTCAATCCGTTCCTACTTATCGAGCGCCGGAGGCTGTAGAGTCCATACAGCTTCCGGCGTTTTGTTTCTGTGGATGCGCGCATTGCTTGGCGTTGTTGTCGTGTGAAGATCGGGAGAACGGTAATCATGGCTGACTTCACCATTTCGGAAATTTCACTCTTGCCGATTAAACCGCGTGAATCCCTCGTTGCCTTCGCCAGCTGTGTCATCGACGGCTGGTTATATATTGGGGGGATCGGGCTGCACACTCGACCAGATGGGAACGGGGTGCGGTTACTCTACCCCTCGAAGTTATTGCCGAACGGCAAGACGATCTCTCTGGTGCACCCGATTACTCAGTCTGCCGGGGAGCGAGTGACGACCACCATTGCTGACGCCTATGAGGAGTTGATGCAGAAAACGTGGGGAAGAACTGGAGAGGATAGCGAGCGATGCTTGATGCAGTCTTGACTTCACCTCTCGTTTTCCTTTCAACCCATCTTGAGGATTTGCAGCGTAGCGGCCTCTCGGAAGCTACCATAGCCGCTGCCGGTATCTACAATGTGGACATATCCACCTTGCGTCAACTTTTTCGTCATCCGATCCCTGACGACACCACCGCCTACGCAATTCCGTATAGCCATGCCAATGGTCATGTGCGTGTTCGTTTCTTCCCTCCGTTAACCGATGAGGACGGTCGCTCGATCAAATACCTGCAGCCGACTGGCTCGCCAGTGAGAGCCTACTTCCCTCCGGGGATTGAAGGATTGCTGACTAATGCGAACGTCACACTGCATATCACTGAGGGAGAGAAGAAGTCACTGGCGTTGCAACAAGTAGGGCTGTCTAGCATCGGCTTAGGTGGAGCATGGGGCTTCAGGGACAAGGATCATGCGTTGGTTGAGGATTTGGAACAGATTGCGTGGAAAGGGCGGATTGTTTACCTCGATCCTGACTCGGACGCTTGGCGGAACGATCAAGTGCTCTTAGGGTTCTTCACGCTAGGCCGGGAGTTGGAGCAGCGAGGCGCTGTTGTGTCGATGCTACGCTTACCGGATTTGCCCGGCGTTGAGAAAACCGGTGTCGATGAATTTCTCGTAGCGAACGGTGTTGCGGCGTTCGTGCGGCTCTGCTCAAAGGCACTGACGTTGCAGCATCCCGTGTTCCACAGCTTTCGCCGCCGGGAGAAGCGTCAACAGCTTGAGAGGGCGTCATCACAAGACCAGACACCCCAAGAGCTACAAGGTCGGTTGATTCATCCGGCGTTGCACTTTGAGGCGGACTGGGCGTCAGTCGGAGTCTATCGTCTCAAGGGAAGCACGCCGGAGATGTGTCTGGTAACGTCTCAACGTCATGCGTACCCCACTCAAGAGGCGCTGGGAGTGTTAAGCCCGCTGCCGCAGATGTATCCTGATCTCATAGGGCGCTGGCCGGAGGAACGCTTGGAACAGTTTCTCGCGGGCGAATCGGTTGGCTCGTTAGCAGAGATGGCCGTGTTGATTCACAGCGCAGCACATACGTTGCTTGAGTTGAAGCGTCCTCAGGAGTATGCGCTCGTGACAGCATGGGTGGTGGCGACGTACGTTTATCCGATGTTCGCGGCATTTCCTCGGTTGAGCGTAGTTGGGGAGAAGGGCAGCGGCAAAAGCAAGTTGCAGAGTTTCTTGGCGTCAGTGTGTTTCAACGGGTTGCTGCGGTTGAATCCGACGCCAGCGATTCTCTTTCGTTTAGCATCGGCGTTGCGTCCCACCTTTTGTTTAGATGAGGTTGAGGGGTTGTCTACGGAAGATCGTCGTGAAGTGTTGGCGGTGGTCAACGCGGGATACAAAGCGGGGGCGTATGTGGATCGCGTCGAGGGCGATGATCGTCAGGTGCGTTCGTTTGCTGTGTATACGCCGATGAGCTTAGCAGCGATTCAAGAGTTAAACGCGGTCACGGAAGATCGAGCGATCGTCATTGTGATGGAGCGAGGACAGGATTCAAAGCGCCTCAATCAGGAGATCGAGACGGTTAATTCGGTATGGGGTAAGGTGCGGGCGATGGGGTTTGAGTTCGCGCTGACGCGGTTTGCCGATGTGCAGGCTGCTTATGACGGGGTCGCGCTCCCTGGGTGGTTGGTGGGACGAGAGCGGGAGTTGTGGAAACCGTTGCTGGCTATCGCTGGCCTTGTTGATCGAGAGAACAATCTGCTGCATCTGAGCGATGATCTACAGTTACTGGCTCGTGAGCAGGCGGAGGAGCGGTCAGGGTTTGCGCCGGACACGGAGGCGCTCATCGACGCGCTGGAGGAGCGGTTGGAATTGGAACATGAGCTTTCTGTGCGGGTGCGACCCGGCGATCTCTGCCAGGCGCTGCAGAAATCCTTGAATCGGGAGCGGATCGCGTCGCAGTCAGTTGGCGCTATGTTGCGGCGGCTGCGTTTCAAGCAAGCGGGGCGCGGGCGCACGGGCAAGGGTGTAGGTTCCCTCTATGTGGTTACACGGGAACGGATCGACCAACTGAAGACGCTGTATATCCCTGCTGAGATTGCAACATTGCAACAATCGAACGTTGCAACAGTCGTAACTGATTGCCACTCAAGTAGTTCTCCAAGTCTGTAGCAATGTAGCAATGTCGCTGGGGGCTTGGTCAGGAACAGATCTGAGAACTTGCGTCACTTGCGTCATCCATCACTGTGCTAGGGTCTGCAGCGGCGAGGAGAAGGGCAGCAGCAAACAGCATGGATCGAAGCGTCGGGGGTGTCGAAGGTCAACTTGGGTTGTGTGCGGAAGATTGCGCTATCGCTTTGCGAAGTCGAGCGCGTCGCTACCACGTGGTGTAACGCATGACAAGCGAAAGCAAGGACGGGATGGAGAGGGTGAAGGTTGAGCAGTTGCCGCAGAGCTTGGAGGAGCGCTTGGTTACTGTTGGAGAGATGGCGAAGATTTTGAAGGTGTCGACAAGTTGGCTCTACCAACGAACGCGGTTGGGGACTGAAGCAATTCCGCATATCAAGGTTGGTCGAGGTATCCGCTTCGATCCGGGGGAGGTGATTACGTTCCTTCGGGCGAAGGGGAGTCATGGAAACTTCGACCGTGCAGGCGTATCATAGCGGCCATGAAACCGAAATCTCCTGTTGAAGCGGTACTGACTGCACCGGAAGCCGCCAAGCGTTACGGGTTGTCTCGGCGTCATGTTTTCTACCTGGTGTCTACTGGCGTTCTGGTTGGTCGTAAGGCTGGCGGCACGTGGCTCATTGATGCAGCGTCCCTCAAGGCATACATGGCAAGGCCGCGCCCGCGTGGGCGTCCCAAGCATCGGAAGAGATAATTTATCACAATTGGGAGTATTTATGTTATAGTAGTCCCGACAACCGGAGCGGAGGAGGGGCGAGCAATGGCGCAGGGATCAATCGTTTGGCGGTGTCGGGAGTGTGGCGGTAATCGAACAGATCGATCGTGCAAGCACCCGCAGGGGCGCTACTACATCGTCTATTGGGTAGGGAAGCGGCAGAAATGGGAAGCTATTAGCAGGAGCCGGAAGGATGCCGAGCGGCGGCTGACCGAAGTGCAAGGGGAGTTATACGCCGGGACGTATCGGCGATTGAAGCCGATCACCTTCGGAGAGTTTGCCGAGAAATGGCTGAAGGATTACGTCGAAGGATCGGTGAAGTTTACGACGTTGCGGCGGTATCGGAGCTTGATCGTCGCGCACCTGTCGCCAGCGTTTGGCGATACGCCGTTGACGGTGTTGACAACGGATGACGTGCAGCAGTTCATGGCGCGTTCGCTTCGTGAGCAGGTGGTTGCGCCGCGCACGATCAATCATGCGCTCGTTGTGCTCAAGGAAATGTTCAAACATGCCAGACAGTGGGGCTATATCCGTCAGAATCCGGCGCAGGACGTGAAGCGGCTACGGATTGAGCATCAGGAGATGGACTACCTCAAGCCGGATGAAATCCGCCTCCTCCTGCACCATGCCGACGAACCGTTCAAGACGTTGTGCCTGACGGCGATTTTGACGGGGATGCGGGAGGGCGAGTTGCTGTCGCTCCGGTGGGCAGACATCGATTGGCACAGTAACGTGATTCACGTCCGACGGGGCATGTTTTGGTACACGGCGAAGGAGTTAGCCGAGTTGCAGAGCGCTCAATCGGAGCGGTGGCAGTTTGTCGCGCCGAAGTCTCGAACCTCTATCCGCAAGGTGGTCATGTCGCCACGACTCAAAGAGGCGTTGGAATTACACCGTCTGACGTGTCCGGTGAGTCCGTATGATCTGGTGTTCTGCACGAAGGTTGGGACACCGATTGAGCACCGGAACATGATCGAGCGGGAGTTTTGGCCGACGCTCACCAGAGCAGGGCTACGGCGCATTCGCTTCCATGATCTACGGCACACCTACACGGCGCTGATGATCGCACAGGGGGCGCATGTGAAGTTTATCCAGAGCCAGCTCGGTCATGCATCGGTGCAGATGACGCTTGATCGCTACGGCCACTTGCTACCGGAAGCCCACGCCGGAGCCGGTGATCGCCTCGACGCCCAGGTATTTGGAGAGTGTAAAGAGAGTGATGGCGGAGAACATGAGATTGAGAGTGCTTCTGATTCTACCGATGTCGAAAGCGACAACTTGCAAACGATCAATCGTTAATCTCAGCCGAGTCGTGAGGCGTTACGCCAACTGTTGGGTAGCGCTCTCTGCCGATGAGCGGCATGTGATCGCCAGCGGCAAGCATCCGAGGGAAGCGCTCACGAAAGCCCAGGCCAAAGGTGAGCGTGATCCTATTCTAATGTGGGCGCCAAAGGAACACAGCGCCTACGTTGGAACGCTTCGTATCGGTGAAGCGGTGGCGTGATATAATCACGTCGAAGAATAAAATCTAACGGCGGAACAATAATGGAGGAGAGAATGCGAACAGCAAGGGGGTTGCACCCTACCACAATTGATAAGCCGATGGTGCTGTTGCCCGCTGAGGAGTACCGAACCTTGTTGGCAGAAGCGGGCTACCTTCCTACTCCTCAGTTGAATCGTACTATTGCTCAAGCGCGCGCGCGGTTTCGTAAGGGGCAGTTCACTTCCTGGGAGCAGTTGAAACGTGCCCTCAAGTAGTTGGCGTGTTGTTGTCGATCAAGGCGCGGCCTACGATCTCAAGAAGTTCAGACAGCAACATCACGCGATCCTTCCAAGAATTCTCCGGGCAATTGATTCGTTGGTGCAACAACCCTACGCTGGCAAGCCTTTGAAAGGTCAGAAGCGCGGGTGCTACTCGCTGCGCGTCGGTGATTTCCGCATCATCTACGATCTGTACCTTGCTGAGCGAATGGTTCATCTTATCCGCGTTGGAGATCGCAAGGATGTGTACCGTTAATCGTATGGTTGTGGGAGTGAGAAGTCAGAGGGAATCCGCCGTGAAATTCCGTGCTAACAGGGTGCTAACAAAATCTTCCTCAGACGGTGCAAAACGGTGTAACAGGGTATTACCCGTCGGTGAGCTAACCCAAACAGCATGCAAGAGATAGCAAATGGTTCACAATCGGGAACAAATACAATCTTGAATTCCTAAACCGTGTGTCGGCCGTTCGAATCGGCCCGGGGGCATTTGAATCGTGGTGGTAATATCTTGTAGGGGCAATTGGTAGTAAAGATCTAGGGCCGATTTGAAGGGAGCTCCGACTCTCGTTCAGGAAGTTGCGACGAGACGATAGGAGCAACGACTTCCACGGGAGAAGCGGGTGGCCGACCGGAGTCCTGAGCGTAGCAAAGGACGGAGGCGCTGAATCAGCACTAAGGGTATGACACGTCGGGTATCAAGGCGCGTGCTTGAATGTTGTGTGGCAGGAGGTGATCGATTGGGCAGGGTGATGATGGGAGGCGTTGTGCTATCAGCCGCATGTGCGGTGATGATGAGTGCGTGTGCGGTCTCTCGTCGAGTCTCACCTAGGCCGGTAGCATCGCTTGGTCTCGGTGTCGGATCGTCGCCACTGCAGTTTACTGACGTGCCGGTGCTTGAGGGATTTGCGTTGATCAAGGAGGAGTCGTTTCAGTTCGAACAGGAAGCGATTCGCGTTGGTCTTCTCAAATATGTGGGGGATGGTTCTCTGGATGAGGTCTCAGCATTTTTCAGGGATCGGATGCTTCAATCAAGGTGGCGTCTGGTGAATGAGTTGAATCGCGACCGATATATATTAAGTTTCGAGAAACCCGGATCTACGTGCACTATAACCATTGAAAATGCATCGGTTAACACAACAATCAGCATAGCTATTGCGCCCTATAGTCAAGAGAGTGCAAAGGATAAGCTGCTTGACAAGAATTGAGCAGCATGTTATAAAACGGCAGTTTTTACCATACCCTCAGGGGTGCTCCGAATCTGGCTAGGAAGGGAGGGATGCCGCTAACGAGCCGAGGCGTACCGGTGGTCACGAGGGAAACCCTAAAAGCACCACAAATCCAAGCTCATGGCGGGCTTGGTTCACTTTGAAATCAAATGTAGTCTGAAGGAGGTAGTCAATGCGTAGATTCACGTTTTGCTTGGTTGTAGCGCTGGCGGCCGCGCTTGTGGCGGTGGCCCCGGCCTACGCTGCGGTGCAAAACGTCAAGGTCAGCGGTGACATTGACATCAAGGGCATCTACCAGAACGACTTCGACCTGAGGGAGGCTTCACGGCTCGACAACGGCGTGACGCCGGGCGGTGCTCTCAGTGCAACGACGTACGATGATGATAGCGAGGGGGGGATTTACCTCTCGACGATTCGTCTCCGGGTAGATGCTGACTTGACTGACAATGTTGGTGCGACGATCCGGTTGCTGAACCAGCGTCCGTGGGATACGGATGGGACGGCGGCCGGTGATGTCGAGCTGAACCTTGGCTACATCACCTTGAAGGAGCTGCTTTACTCTCCGCTCACGGTGATTGTTGGTCGTCAGGATCTGAACTACGGAACCGGGTTTATCGTAGGTGAGGGGTTGCTGCAGGACCCCAATGCTGTCTTCGGTGGCGGTGGGACCTTGACTTCGCGTAATACGGCGGGTACCACGATTACGCCAGCCGACAACACCGCGCAGCAGTTCAGCGCGTTCAATTCCTACGATGCGATTCGGTTGATCTTGGATTTCGACCCGATCACGGTTGAAGGGTTGATCGCCAAGATCAATGAAACGTATGTGTCCGACAATGACCAGAACCTCTGGGGTGTCAATGTCGGTTACAAGTTCAACTCGTATAGCGCCGAAGCCGAGCTGTACTGGTTCGGTAAGCGTGACGAGGCGGCGGGGGTTTCTCTCGTGGGGACCGATCACACGTCAAACATCCGTTTGGCGGGGCGCACCTTTGAGTACAACGAGGTGCACACGGTCGGTATCCGTGGGAGTGCCGAGCCGATCACGAACTTGAAGACGCACGGCGAGTTCGCGTATCAGTTTGGTACCCTCGAGGATCGTCAAGCAGGAACGTTGGGTGTCGGCCAAGCTGGTCCGTTGTCGCTGGATCGTGATGCGTGGGCGTTGGATGCGGGCGGTGACTACACTTGGACGAACGTGGTCTACACGCCGTCCTTTGGTGTGGGCTATGTCCACTTCAGCGGAGAGGAAGAATCTCACTCCGGTGACTTCGGAGCGTGGGATGCGATGTACCGTGGTTCGTTCTTCACGGCGATCCACGATTTCTTGGGTGGGTTCGATGACACGGCTGGGAATCTCTACACCACGGTCGATCCAGATGATACAAGCGCGACGACGAATCGTCGGTTGTTGCATCTGAATGCGAGCGTCAAGCCGGTAGAGGACTTGAAGGTTGCGGCGCGATACTCGTTCATCTGGTTTGACGAGGAGCCGTTCCGTCCAGGTTCTCGTGGTGAGTCGAGTGAGAAGGCTGGCGATGAGATCGACGTCCAGGTGACGTATGACTACACCGAGGACGTGCAGTTCTCGTTGATCGCCGCGTACTTCTTGCCCGGCGATTACTACACGAACCACAACGTTCGTATACGACCCACGATTGGTCTGGGTGCTCAGAGTACGACCAGTGTGGAAGCGACGCGGAGCAAGGACGAGGCCACGTTGGTTGCTGGTGGCGTGAAGGTCGTCTTCTAAGTCGTTTCTCGAAGCTAGAGTAGCTGAAGTATGCCACCCCCGGGAGCAATCCCGGGGGTGGTTTTTTCTACAGCGTTCGCTTCATCTGTCCAATCCAGTGTGTCTTGAGGCATGTTGTATAGAAGAGCGAAGGCTTTGCTTCGTGTATATTGACAAGGGTTTCCGTTCTTCTTATACTGTGCGCTCCTTTACCCGTCGACCACATGCACATTCGAGATCTCTTTCAGTTAGCCATTGGCAAGGGCGCGTCGGATCTTCACATCGCGGCGGGATCGCCTCCGGTGATTCGTGTAGATGGGCAGCTGATTCGCACGCATTTTGCGAGTCTCTCTCCGGCTGACACCAAGACGTTGATCTATGACATTCTGACAGCGGAGCAGCGGGAAACGTTCGAAGCTCACAAGGAGTTGGACTTTGCGTTGTCGGTGAGCGGATTGACGCGTTGTCGCGTGAACGTGCATTTTCAGCGTGGAAGTACCGAGGCGTCGTTTCGGTTTGTGTTTCTGAAGATCCGTTCACTGGCTGAGTTAGGGCTGCCTGATGTGTTGTTGGAGTTGGCCAGTCGTCCCAATGGGCTGGTGTTGATCACTGGGCCGACCGGTGTCGGCAAGACGACGACGCTGGCGGCGCTAGTTGATTTTATCAACACGACTCAGCGAAAGATGATTATCTGTATCGAGGATCCAATCGAGTACTTGCATGCACACAAGCAGAGCGTGGTCAAGCAACGTGAGATTGGTACCGATACACGGTCGTTTTCTGAAGCGTTGCGACGGGCGCTGCGTCAGGATCCCAATGTCATTGTGATCGGCGAGATGCGTGAGTTGGAAACGATCGCGACGGCGTTGACTGCGGCGGAGACGGGGCATCTGGTATTGGCGACGTTGCACACGCCGGATGCGGCACAGTCGATCCATCGTATCATCGACGTCTTCGCGCCGTATCAGCAGCAACAGGCGCGGCTGCAGCTAGCGGAATCGTTGCAGGGGATCGTATCGCAGAAGCTGTTGCCGCGAGCGGATGGCCGTGGTCGCGTTGTGGCTGTTGAGGTGTTGGTGGCAACATCTGCCGTGCGTCATCTGATTCGTAAGCAGGAGATAGAACAGTTGCCGGTGGCGATGCAGACGGGGTCCACCGCCGGTATGCAGACGATGGATTGGTCGTTGATGCAGCTGGTGCATCAGGGGGTTATCACCAGGGAAGTGGCGAAGAATCATATGAAAGATTCGCAGGAGCTGGAGAAGGAGTAGCGATGGCATCATATCGTGTGACGTTGATTCCAGGAGATGGGATTGGGCCGGAGGTCGCCCAGGCGGCAAAGCGGTGTGTGGAGGCAACGGGAGTCAAGATTCAATGGGATGAAATGGTGGCTGGACAGGGGGCGATCGAGCAATTCGGTACCCCGCTGCCGGATGCTGTGGTGGAGTCGATCCGGTCCAACAAGGTAGCGCTCAAGGGACCGATCATCACGCCGATCGGGACCGGATTTCGATCGGTGAACGTGCAGTTGCGCAAGGTGCTTGATCTCTACGCGTGCGTGCGGCCATGCCGGCTTTATCCTGGCGTGCGGTCACTGTATCCGCAGGTGGATTTGGTGATCGTGCGTGAGAATACGGAGGATCTGTACGCCGGTATCGAGTTTGCCGAAGGCACGCCGGAGGTCAAGGAGCTGATTGACACGATCCAGCGCTTGTCCAAGCAGAAGATTCGTGATGGCTCGGCGATCACCATCAAGCCGATTTCGCAGTTTGGCTCCGAGCGGATCATTCGCTTTGCCTTTGAGTATGCCAAGCAGAACGGTCGCAAGAAGGTCACATGTGTGCACAAAGCCAACATCATGAAGGCGACCGATGGATTGTTTCTCAGGACATTCCAGTTGGTGGCGGCATCCTACAGCGGACAGATTGTGGCTGAGGATCGGATCGTTGACAACCTCTGCATGCAGTTGGTGCAGCGGCCGCAGGATTTCGACGTACTCGTATTGCCGAACATCTATGGCGATATCGTGTCGGATCTGTGCGCTGGGTTGATCGGCGGTCTGGGGGTCGCGCCCGGCGCGAACATTGGAGAAGGCATGGCACTCTTTGAGCCGACGCATGGATCGGCGCCGAAGTATGCAGGTCAGAACAAAGTCAATCCAACGGCGACGATTCTCTCGGCAGCGTTGATGCTGCGGTATCTGGGGGAGACGGTTGTGGCCGAACGATTGGAGCAGTCCGTGCAGCGGGTGATTCGGGAAGGACGAGCGGTCACGTATGATATGAAGGATCATCGAGATGATCCAGGCGCCGTGGGGACGCAGCAGATGGCGGATGCGATCATCGCTGGGATAAGGAGCGGACGATGAAGGTTGCTGTGATTGGAGCCGGGAATGTCGGCGCGCTGACCGCCTTGCGCATTGCTGAGTCGGATTTGGCCGATGTAGTGTTGGTCGATGTGGTGCCGGGCATTCCCCAGGGAAAGGCGTTGGATCTGACGCACGCGAAGTCGTTGGTGCCGCACGATCGATCCATCACCGGTAGCAACGATTACGCGGCGATCGATGGGGCGTCCATCGTTGTGATGACGGCCGGTCTACCGCGCAAGCCGGGCATGAGTCGTGATGATCTCTTGGATGCGAATGCCAAGATCGTGCGGCAGATCACCGAGCAGGTGCGTCGGTATGCTCCGGAGGCGGTGCTGATCGTGGTAACCAATCCGTTGGATGTGATGGCATATCTGGCGTATAAGGTCAGTGGATTTGAGGCGCATCGCGTGATCGGGATGGCGGGTGTGTTGGATGCCGCTCGGTTTGACGTGGCGATCGCGGAGGCGCTGCATGTCTCGGTCGGTAACGTCAAGAGTTTGCTGTTGGGCGGGCATGGTGATTTGATGCTGCCGCTGCCTCGATACACGGTGGTCAGCGGCATTCCGCTGACAGATTTGTTGCCGAAGGAGAAGATTGATGCGTTGATTCAGGAGACGCAGAATGCCGGGGCGACGGTGGTGAAGCTGCTGGGAAGCGGTAGCGCGTACTTTGCTCCTGCGGCGGCGGTCTGTGCGATGGTGCGGGCCATCGTTCATGACACCGGCGCTCTCTGCTGCGCATCCGTGTTGCTGACCGGTCAGTACGGTTTGCGCGATCTCTTCATCGGGGTGCCGGTACGTTTGGGACATCGCGGTTTGGTGGATGTGGTTGAGGTCTCGCTCACGAAGGAGGAGCGCGCCGCCTTTGAAGGATCAGCCGAGTCAATTCGCGAGAGTATTCGCCGATTGGTCATTTGATGGCGGATGTTGATCTTGTCGTTCTGGGGGGAGGCCCTGGTGGGATGGCGGCGGCGATGCGTGCTGCGCAGTTGGGTGCGAGCGTCACATTGATCGAAGATCGACATATTGGCGGTCTCTGCGTGCATTGGGGATGTATTCCAACCAAGTCGATGATTCACGCGGCGCATCTGCTGGAAGGTGTTCGTGGGTTGGGGTGGGAGGGTGATGCCGCAGATTTTCCGTCACGGTATGCTCAGTTGATCGAGCAGAAAGAGCAGATTGTGCAGCGGCTAGCGCAGGGCGCCGAGCAAGCATTGACCAAGCGCGGCGTGCGGCTGGTGCGGGGGCGTGGGCGGTTTCGGGAGGTTTCGACGATCGAGGCGGGTGGCGATCGAGTGCGCGCCAATCGAGTGATCGTTGCAACCGGAGCGCGTCCTCGAGTGCATGATGTGTTGTCGACCGACGCAGATCGCATCTTCTCCAGCGACGAGGTGTTGCTACGGCGTCAGTTGCCTACTCGTTTGTTGATTGTCGGTGGAGGTGTGAGCGGCTGCGAGTTTGCCTGCCTGTTTCATGCGATGGGTGTTCATGTCACGCTTGTTGAGCAGCTAGAGCGTATTCTGGTTGGTGAGGATGTTGAGATTGCTCAGCGTTTCACATCGTCGATGCAGCGTCGTGGGATAGATGTGATGACTGGCGCAACGGTTGTTGATGTGCAGCACGGCACGTCGTTGGTGGTGCGTTGCAGCGGCGGACGTGCGCTGGAGGCTGATGCGGCGCTTGTTTGTATCGGACGGCAGGCGAATACATCCGACATGGGGCTAGAGGGTGTCGGTGTATCGCTGGATCGCGGTTGGATCACGGTCAATCAGATGTGTCAGACATCGGTGCCGTCCATCTACGCGATTGGCGATGTAAACGGCGTGTGCCCGCTGGCGCATGCCGCAACGCATCAGGGGATTGTGGCAGCGGAGCACGCGTTGGGTCGTGAGTCATCGGTGAGCGCGCCACATCTGATGCCGCGCTGTATTTTTACGCAGCCGGAGATCGCCTCGGTCGGGTGGACGGAAGCACAGGCGCAGGCACAGGGGCTGCAGGTCGCCGTGGCTCGTGTGCCGTACCGAGGTATCGCGCGGTCGCAGACGGCACGGGTGACCGAAGGATTGATCAAGCTGGTGGCGGACGCCGGATCGGATCGTCTAGTGGGGGCGCATGTGTTCGGCGAGTCAGCTACAGAGCTGATCAGCGAGTTGACGGTCGTCGTGCAGATGGGGGTGCCGCTGTCGAGACTGGCCGATGTTGTGCATCCGCATCCGACGTATGGTGAAGGTGTATGGGAGGCGGTCCGTCAGCTCTGCGGCCGATCGTTGTACAATTGACCACTCGTGGGCGATTGCCGGAATGGCTCAGGAGGCCGATCGCTGGTAACGGTGTGACGGAGCAGGTGCGGGATCTCCTGACGGTGGAGAGCTTGCATACCGTGTGTCAGAGCGCTCGGTGTCCGAACGTGAGCGAATGCTTTGGGCAGGGGACGGCGACCTTCATGATCGCCGGTGACATCTGCACCCGTAGCTGCAGCTTCTGTGCGGTGCCGCACGGCGTACCGCTGCCGCTTGAGACGGATGAGGGAGCGCGGATTGGCGCGATGGCGCAGGCGCTGCGCCTCGATTACGTGGTGGTCACAGCAGTTGCGCGCGATGATCTTGCTGATGGCGGGGCGTCGCACTTTGCCGGAGTGGTTCGCCAAATCCGAGCGGTCGTGCCGCACATGAAAGTGGAAGTGTTGGTGCCCGATTTCCAAGGGCGTTTGCAGGATGTGGAGACGGTGCTGGCGGCTGCTCCCGATGTGTTCAATCATAATGTGGAGACTATCGCTCGGTTGCAGCAGCGTGTGCGACCGGCCGCACAGTACGAACGATCGTTGCACGTATTGTCGTGGGCATCGGAGCGTGGCTGCGTGACCAAGAGTGGTATGATGGTCGGGCTTGGTGAGCGGGAAGCAGAAGTGGAAGCGGCGTGCAGAGATCTTCGGCGAGCTGGATGTGATCTGCTGACCATTGGGCAATATCTGCAGCCGATCGCGCGGCGATTGCCGGTGGCGGAATTCGTGACGCCGGAGCAGTTTGTCCGGTATCGGGAGATGGCATTGGGATTGGGGTTTGTGCATGTGGCCTCGGGTCCATATGTGCGCAGCTCCTATCGGGCGGCGGAGGGATGGCGGGCCGCGCTGGCAGCTCGGGCGCTGGCATCGGTCGAGGGATTGTCATGATTCGTGTGAGGGTGCCGAATATCGGCGAGGGTATCACCGACGCCACGATTTCCTTCTGGCATGTCGAGGAGGGGGATAGCGTGCAGGTGGGTGATGATATGGTCGAGATGGCGACCGACAAGGCGACATTCAACATTCCTGCGCCTTGCACCGGTGTGATGGTTGAAGTGTTCTTCGAAGAGGGTGAGTCGGCCAAGATCGGCGAGGTATTAGCGACGATCGAGGAAGAATCGTCCAAAAGGAGTGGACTGTGATGTTACAGGAGGCCTATCGGTTGCGGCGTCTGCCGCTGTATTTGTTTACCATCATGGATGAGTTGAAGCGGAAGGCGTGCGAGAAGGGTATCGACGTGATAGATCTCGGCATGGGAAATCCCGATTTGCCTGCGCCGCCGCATGTGGTCGACGAGCTGTGCAAGCAGGCGCGTGTTCCGGAGAATCACCGGTACTCGCGGCCGGGCGAGGGGGTTGAGAAACAGTTGCGCAGCGCCATTGCGCAGTGGTACCAGCAGCGCTTCGATGTCACGCTGGATCCCAACACCGAGGTGTCACCGCTGATCGGTTCCAAAGAGGGGATTGCCCATCTCTGCCTGGCGTTCTTGAATCACGACGATATCGGGATCGTGCCGAACCCGGCGTATCCGGTGCATTTTAACGGCGTGATCGTTGCGGGCGGCATTCTCTACAGTGTGCCGATTAGCAAGGAGCATGGGTATCTTCCGGATCTGAAGGGTATCAACAGCGAGATCTTGAAGCGGGCGAAGATGCTGTTCATCAGCTATCCGCACAATCCAACGACGGCGGTGGCGGATCGGTCGTTTTTTGAGGAGGTGGTGCGGTGGGCGAAGCAGCGAGAGATGGTGATCGCGCACGACCTGACCTATTCCGACATCGTGTTTGACGGTTATAAGGCGCCAAGCATCTTGCAGGTGAAGGGCGCCAAGGATCTGCCGCTCATCGAGTTTCACACGTTGTCCAAGAGTTATAACATGGCCGGGTGGCGGATCGGGTTCGCCGTGGGGAACTCGCAGGTCTTGCGCGTGCTGGACAAGACGAAGAGCTATCTTGACTTCGGTATCTTTCGGCCGATCCAGCTGGCTGCGGTCAAGGCGTTGACCGGGCCGCAAGATTGCGTCAAGGAGTTGGTGGAGACGTACCGCAAGCGTCGTGACATCTTCATCGATGGGCTCAACCGCGTGGGCTGGCCGGTGGACAAGCCGAAGGCGACATTCTATGTCTGGGCGCGATTGCCGATGAAGTACAGCGCGTTGACGTCCATGGAGTTTGCCTCGTTGTTGATCGAGGAGGCCAGCGTGGCCTGCGCGCCGGGCACCGGCTTCGGAGAGTACGGCGAGGGTTTTGTTCGCTTCGCGCTGGTTGAGCCGGAAGAGCGTCTGAAGCTGGCGGTGGAACGTATCGGGAAACTGCTTGCCGTTGCCGATTGATGGCGGTTCAGCGCGTTCTCTTGATGTACATCTCGGTCAACTCGGGGCATCATTGCGCGAGTCTGGCCGTGGAGCGCGCGCTGAAGGTGTTGCAGCCGACCATCGACGTGCTCAACATCAATTCCTTCAACTACACCAATCCGATTCTGGAGCGGGTGATCAATCGTACATATCTCGAAGTGATCCGGCGGACCCCCGATGTGTGGGAATATCTGTATGATAACCCCGGCGTGGTGCGTCGGACGCAGGCGTTGAAACGACTGATTCACCGTTTCAACTCGGCAAAGCTGCGGGATCTGTTGGAGAGTTTCCGGCCGGACGTGATCGGGTGCGCTCAAGCGTTTCCCTGCGGCATGGTCGCCGATTTCAAGGCCAGCCATGGACTTCAGGTGCCATTGGTCGGCATGCTTACTGACTACGCACCGCATTCATACTGGCTCTACGACGAGGTGGATTGGTACGTCGTGCCATCGGATGAGACCAAGGAACGGCTCGTGCGTAACGGTGTCGACGAGGAGCGCGTCAAAGCGTTCGGTATCCCGATCAATCCGGTCTTTGGTCAGCACGTGGATCGCCGCGAGGTGCGCAGTGCGTTGCGGCTTGATCCGGTGAAGCCGGTGGTGTTGATCATGGGGGGAGGCGGTGGATTGGGGCCGATCAGGGAGTTGGTGTGGAGGTTGGATCGGGCGGAGATTGATGCGCAGCTCGTGGTTGTGACCGGGGTGAACGGGCGTTTGCAGCGGTGGTTGGAGGCGAAGAGTCATCGTTTTCGGAAGCCGATGCGTGCGTTGGGGTATGTCAACTATATCGATCAGCTGATGGCGTGCGCGACGTTGATCGTGACCAAGCCCGGTGGGTTGACCACGGCGGAGGCATTGGCCAAAGGGTTGCCCATGGTGATCGTGCATCCGATTCCTGGGCAGGAGGCGAACAACACGCAGTTTCTGCTGAAGAACCAGGTGGCGGTGAGAGCGCAGCATGTGGAGGATGTGGTGGCGTTGATCGGTTCGTTGCTGGAGCGTCCGATGAAATTGCAGCAGATGCGTCGTGCCGCCATGGCGTTGGGGAAGCCGGATGCTGCGCTCCGGACGGCTCGCCTGATGCTGGGAGAAGTCGCGTGACCGGCGAGACGCAATACCGGTTGTACCGGGTCGCGCACGGCATCGTCAATGCGATGCCACGGCGCGCGGCATACTGGATGGCCAACCGTTTGGCCGATGTCCAGTATGACTCCCGGAGGATGGATCGTGATGCGGTGACGGATAATCTGCGGATGGTGTTGGGAGAGCATCATCCGGACTTGTCCCGCCATGCTCGAGGGGTGTTCCGCTCGTTCGGGAAGTACCTGGTGGATTTCCTGACCATGGATCGATTGGACCGACAGTCGCTGCGTCGGTACGTCACGTTCCGTGGGTTTGAGGCCATCCGCCAAACATTGTCAGGGCGCCAAGGTGTGATCGCGTTGACGGCGCATGTCGGCAACTGGGAATTGGCCGGTGTTGCCATAGCGCTGCAGCAGAAGGTGCGGGTGACCGCTGTGGCGTTGGATCATGCGTACCCCAAGGTCAACGAATTCTTTCTCAGTCGTCGACGGCGTCACGGTTTGGAAAGCGTCCCATTGGGACAGGCGTTTAAAGTGTGCCTGCGTCGGTTGAAGGAATGCTCAGTGGTCGGACTTCTGGGCGATCGTAACTTCGGCGATCATGGGGTGACGGTGCCGCTCTTCGGTCAGCAGACGGCGCTGCCGCGAGGCCCTGCGATGTTGAGTGTGTTGACGGGTGCGCCGATTGTGCCGTGTTTCATGGTTCGGCAGGCGGATGACGAATTCTTGTTCTGCACTGAGCCGCCGATCGCGCCGAGGGCGTCAGCGGATCGGGAGGACGAGGTGGTGCGGCTGACCATGGCGTATGCCGGTGTCATGGAGCGATATATCCGCCGATACCCCGATCAGTGGTGTATGTTCCGTCGTTTCTGGGTGGAGGATCAGCGCGTTGAACGTCTGCGTGCTCGTACCCGCGTTTAATGTGGCCTCGGCGATCGCGCCTCTGGTACGGGCGGTGCGGTCGGTAGGGTTGCCGGTGTGCGTGGTGGATGATGGGTCGTCGGATGGCAGCGGTGCGTTGGCTGCCGAAGCCGGTGCGCATGTTATCACGCATGTTCTGAACCAGGGCAAAGGGCGATCGTTGGTCGATGGGTTTCGTTATCTCATTGATCAAGGATATGAAGCGGTGATTACTCTGGATGGGGATGGCCAGCATGATCCGGCCGATCTGCCGCGGTTCTTGCAGGCGGCGGAGCTGGGTCGTGCGGACCTGGTGGTGGGAAATCGCATGGGGGAAACGGCGCGAATGCCACTGGTGCGTCGCCTCACCAACCAGCTGATGTCGGCGCTCCTTTCTCGTCTGTGCGGGGTACGCATTCCCGACTCCCAGTGTGGATATCGCCTGATTCGGTGTCGATTGCTGCGACGCATCGAGCTGTCCTCATCGGGCTATGACATGGAGTCGGAGATGCTGGTGCGGGCGGCATGGTCTCGCGCCGCGATCACATCGGTGCCAATTCGCACGATCTACCAGCAGCAGACCAGTCATATTCGTCCCGCGCGTGACACCATCCGGTTTGTGCAGTTGTTGGTGCGCATGCAGCGGCTGAGGCGACAGGTGCGTGGTGATGGGTGGGATCGATCCGGATGATCGTCAGCGGATGCTTAGCGAACAGCTGCGTGGTCGTGGCATCAACGATGAGCGCGTGCTGCAGGCGTTCGAACGCGTCCCGCGTGAGCGGTTTGTGCCGTGACCGTTTCGGGTACGCGCGTATGATGATGCGCCGCTGCCGATCGGGCGTTGGCAGACGATTTCTCAGCCGTACATCGTGGCGGTGACGTCGCGATCGCGCGTCCTTGGAAGTCGGGACGGGTTCCGGGTATCAGACGGCGATCCTGGCTGAATTGTCAGAAGCCGTGTACACGGTGGAACGGGATGCGCGGTTGTTGCGTCGAGCGCTGCAGCGCCTTCGGACGATGGGGTACCGGCAATAGCGAGGGGCAGCTGGGGGAAGGGGCGCTTGGGTGGCCGGCGTGCTCTCCGTACGATGGGATATTGGTAGCTGCTGCGGCTGATTCAGTGCCTCCTCCGTTGATTGAGCAGTTTGGAGAGCTGGGGCGTTTGGCGATGCCGGTCGGCACGTTGCGGGAGCAGGAGGAGTTGGTGTTATTCACGAAGCGCGGGCGCCAGCTTGAACGGCAGCGGTTGTGCAGGTGTCTCTTCGTGCCATTGCGCGGCCTGTACGGATGGGTTGAGTCATTGTGACTGCATCGAGTCTCCGTATCTTTCATTGGGCGTTGGCGGCTTCAGTGGTCAGCCATCTGTTGGTGCTGACGGTCGCGGTGCCGCGGCATCTACAGTTGAAACGCCAGCCGGCTTCATCGCTGAAGATTACGTACGCTGCCCCGCGGATCCTGCGTGCCCCGCAAGAGAGCTTGCCGAAGAAAACGTTGGTGAAGCCGTCGTCTTCTCTGGGGCGGTCTGCTTCTGTGCCAGCATCGTCCACAGCAGCGGGTGGTGGACGTTCAGAATCCGTAGGTCATCGCGCTGCGGTGCAGCGGACCTTGCCGGTGCCGGAGAAGCCGACGTTGGCCACCGCGTCGGTTCACGCTGCCAACGTGCCGATGACGGCGCCAATCACGCTCGATATTGTACCGGCGACCTCTCCTGCGCTAGCCAAGGAACCGATGTTTCAGCTCTACTATCGATCGATTCGCGAACGGATTCGCGCCAAGGCGTATCAGGTGGTGCCTAAGCCGTTTCAGAATGGTGACGTCTTCCTGTCGTTCGTGGTGGCTCGTGGAGGAGCGCTGGTTTCCATGCAGATTGACGAAACGCAGTCATCAGCACGAAACGTCTTGCGTCAGGCGGCGGCGCGAGCGGTGCGGGAGGCCTCGCCGTTTCCACCGTTTCCTCCCGTGGTCACGGAGTCGAAGATTGCGTTCACCATCGTCATCTCGTTTGAGGAGGAGCTCTCTCGGTAGCGGGAGCGAGGGTGTCGTGCACGCCGAACGTCCGAAAGCCGTCTTGACAACCGATATCTTGTCAGTTACCATACGTGCCTCTGAAAGGCAAGGTGCATAATGACTTACGTAGACGTCAAAGAAAACGAACCGCTAGAAAAGGCGCTGCGTCGCTTCAAGAAGAAGCTGGAGCGGGAAGGGATTATCCGCCAGCTCAAGGAGCGGAAGCATTACGAGAAACCTTCCGATAAGCGACGTCGTAAGATGCGGAATTCGCGCAAGAAACGCGGCCGCTTTTAATTGAATCGTCGTCCAATAACGTGAGTGTGTCTCACGAACGACCCAGCCGTTACGGTTGGGTCTTGCCGCTTTTTCTGGTGATGATGCAGACCACTGGATGTGTAACGACAGCCCCTAGGGTGCAGGTCGATCTGGCATCTGCGCAGCTTCCGCCGGTTACCCGGGTGACGCTCGACAATGGCATGACAGTGCTCGTCACGGAGCGTCGCGGCTCCGGGGCGGTGTCCTGGTATGCCGTGGTCAACGTTGGCAGCGCCACTGAGACGCCGTATCTCGGATCCGGCATCAGCCACTTTGTCGAGCACATGCTGTTCAAGGGAACTGAGCGTCGAGCCGTCAATACGATCGAACGGGAGATCGCCGACCTGGGCGGTGATTCGAACGGCCACACCTCATTCGATGAAACGGCGTATGTGATTACGGTGCCGCGCGAAGGCGCGCGCCAGGCGCTCGATATTCTCGCGGATATGCTGCTGCACTCCTCGTTTGCTCCGAATGAGGTGGAGAAGGAGCGGGAGGTCATCCGCAACGAGATGCGCCGTGGGCGCGATGATCCCGACCGTCAACTCTACGAATTGTTGTGGAGCACCGCGTATCGGGTGCATGCCTACCATCATCCTACGATCGGCTATCAGCCGGTGTTTGACCAACTCACACGGGACGACTTGGTGCAGTTCTACCGACGGTACTACACGATGGACAATATGACGTTGTCGGTCGCGGGGGATGTACGCATCGAAGAGGTGGTGCAGTGGGTGCAGGATACGTTCGGTGGTGTGGCGCGGAGCGCCCGTCAGGCGGCAGCGCTGCCATCGGAGCCAGTCCAGCTGGCCGAACGGCATCGGTTCCAGGCGTACCCCGGCGAGCTGACGCGGGTGGCGGTGGGATATCGCAGCGTGAGCTTTACCGATGCCGATCTGTACGCGCTGGATCTTCTGGCGGTAGTGCTGGGGCAGGGAGACAGCTCGATATTGGTGCAGGCATTGCAGTATGAGCAGCGGCTGGTGCACTCGATCGGCGTTGCCAGCGTAACGCCTAAAGATCCAGGGTTGTGGACTATATCGTTTGCGGCGGATCCGGATCGAGCGGACGTGGCGATTACCGCTGTCAACGAAATGATCGAACGGGTAGGACGGGAAGGGGTGCCGGTTATCGCGATGGCGCGGGCTAGGCAGCAGCTGATCAGCGATTATCTCTTTGGTTCCGAGATGGATGAGGTGCTGGCCCGGCGGGCGGCTGATGGCGAGGTGATGGCGGGCGATCCGAATTTCGCCAGTGCCTATTTGTCGGGGATTGCGCGGTTGACGGTGGATGATCTGCGGCGCGTTGCCGGACAATATCTGAAGGCTGATCGACGGACAGTAGCGGTGTTGGGGCCGTCGGCGATCGAGGGCGCTGCGGCTGCGGCTCGGACGGCGAAACTATCGGACATTGCGCGGCGTCCGTTGCCGAACGGCGCCGTGCTGCTGACGCGTTACGATGATCAGCTGCCCCTGGTGTCCGTACGTGTGGTGTTCAAGGGCGGTGTGTGGGGTGAGGGCGATCTTCCCAATGGCGTTTCGGCATTGACGGCTCGGTTGTTGACACGTGGGACGAAGCGCCATGCCGCGTCTGAGATCGCGGAGGCGATCGAGGCGATCGGCGGACGACTCGATATCTTTAGCGGAAACAACAGCTTCGGCGTCACGTTGGATGTGCCGAGCATGCATATCGAGCAGGCGGCGGTGGTGTTGCATGAGCTGGTGACGGAGCCAGCGTTCGATCCTGATGAGTTGGAAGGGGAGCGGTCCCGTTTGATGGCGGCTATTCGTGCAGCCGACGAAAATGTCTTTCAAGTTGCGCAGCGGCATTTGCGGCGGCTGCTGTATCCATCGCATCCGTACGGTCGCATGGCGATCGGCACGGTGGAGTCGGTCTCGCAAGTGCATCACAATGATGTGATCCGATATGCCGCGGCATGGTTGCGACCGGAGTATTTGGTCGTCGCGCTCTTTGGTCATGTGGAGCCATCGGTGGTTGAGCGGGTCGAGTCGTCGTTCGGCGCTTGGGATGTCGAGAGTGCGCCCGGGTCTTCGATGGCGCCAGCGCCGAATCCCTTGTCAGAGGGGCAGCGCGCAATTACCGTGGAGATGGATCGGGCGCAGGCGGTGGCCATGCTCGGCTTTCCGGCTATGCCGTATCGTGATCCGGATAAGGTGTCGCTCGATGTGCTGATCGCGTTGTTATCGGGGAGCGACGGCCGCTTGTTTGATCGGGTGCGTCAGCAGTTTGGGCTCGCGTACGTTGTGGGTGCGTCAGCCGTCGTCGGATACGACACCGGTTTTCTCTCGGTCTATGCGGCGACGTCGCCGTCCGACGTGCAACGAGTGGCGGAATTATTGCACGAAGAGTTGGCACGTTGCGTGAAAGAGCCGGTGTCTCCCGATGAGCTGGAGCGGGTCAAGCGTCGGGTGATTGGGCTGCATCGGATCGGGCTGCAGTCCAACGGCGCCAAGGCGATGCAGGCGGCGCTGGACGAGCTCTATGGTGTCGATCCGTCATACATGGAGCAGTATCCGGCGCTTGTGGAACGGGTGACCGTCGAGGATATTCGTCGCGTGGCGGCGCGTTGCTTGCGGCCGGAGCAGTCGGCTGCGGTGTTGCTCACATCTGCGGCTTCGGGCGCGGCAGCTCCATGATGCTGCGCACACCGGCGGTGGCCGGTCTCTTCTACCCCGCCAATCGCTCTGCGTTATCGCAAACGGTGCATGCGCTGTACGAGCGCGCGGCGGGCGAGGGGGGAATCGCGTCTGCGAGTCCGGCGTGTATCGTCCCGCATGCCAGCTACCAATATTCCGGCTCCGTAGCGGCACTGGTCTATCATACACTCACTATTCCTGCGCGGTGTGTGGTGCTGGGTCCGAACCATACCGGTTGCGGAGCATTGGTGAGTGTGATGGCGCGCGGGCGTTGGTCGACACCGTTGGGCGAGGTGTCGCTGGATGAGACGTTTGCTGATCGGTTGACGCAACGATGTGCGAGGGTGTCGGTCGATACCGAGGCGCATCGAGCCGAGCATTCGATCGAGGTGCAGCTGCCGCTACTGCAATATCGGCAGCCGTCATTCTCGCTCGTGCCGATCGTCCTCTATCCGATCGGCATCGATGGATACCGGGCGTTGGGGGAGGCGCTGGCTGATCTGATTCGTGAAGATGATGTGCCGACGCTCTTGGTCGCCTCCAGCGATTTCACGCACTATGAGGGGCGGGCTGACGCCGAGCGGAAAGATCGGTTGGCGATTGAGGCGATCGAGGCGGTGGACGCCGAGGAGCTATGCCGGCGCGTGGAGCGTCATCGGATCTCCATGTGTGGATATGCGCCAACGAGCGTGGTGTTGGTGGCGGCCCGCCGTCTAGGATGCGGGCGCGGGCGGCTGCTGCGGTATCAGACGAGCGGTGATACGACCGGGGATTATGCGTCGGTCGTGGGGTATGCGGGGTTGACGTTATCATGAGCGAGCGGAAGCTGGCATTGGTGTTGGGCGGCGGCGCGGCGCGCGGCATGGCGCATCTCGGCGTGCTGCGGGTGCTGCAGCGCGAACGCGTGCCGATTGATCTGGTGGTCGGTACCAGTATTGGCGCGTTGATCGGCTCGGTATTCTCGCTGAGCATTCCGCAGGAAGAGTCGGAGGCGATGGCGCTCGCCACTACCTGGCAGAGCTTGACGGATATCACCATTCCAACGCGTGGGTTTAACGCCGGTCTGCGTTTGGAAAGCGTCATCCGCAAAGCGGTGCACAATCTTCGGTTTGAGGATAGCAAGATTCCGCTGGCGGTCGTGGCAACGGATGTGGAGCGCGGGCAGGAAGTGATCCTGCAGTCTGGCGACCTCGTCAAATCGATCCGGGCCAGCTGTTCGATTCCCGGGATCTTTTCACCGGTCACGTTGGATGGGAAGCTGCTCGTTGACGGCGGGCTCAAGTATACGGTGCCGGTCAGTGTGGCCAGACGCTTGGGAGCGACAACGGTGATCGCGGTGGATGTCGGGTTCTGCGTGCGTCACGGCACGATCAACAACATTCTGCAACTGTTGTACCAGGCCTCCCAGATTGTCGGGCAGGAGTTAAATAACTATCAGACCATGGATGCGGATTTGGTCATTCGGCCGGCGTTGGGCGATATCGATCAGATGGCGTTTCATCGGTGTGCCGAGGCGATTCGCCTAGGAGAGCAGGCCGCCGAGCAAGTACGGGAGGAGATAGAACGCTGTGTCCAGCGAGATACTACCAAAGCGGGTTGATGAATCGTGGAAGGAAGAGGTAGCCAAGGAGCGTCAGCAGCTGCGTCAGGCTCCGACAGCAACGGGGCGTGGCCAGCAGCGTGAGCGTGGCGGCGAACCGAAAGAGCCGGTATCGGAGGCGGAGGCGACGGCGTTTGCGAACTTCCTGTTGGGGTTGCGGTTGCAAGCGCTGATTGCGCTGGGGCAGATGCCGCATCCGGCGACACAGCAGCTGGAGTACCAGCCGGAGCAGGCGCAGTACCTGATCGATGTGTTGACGCTGCTGCAACGCAAGACGGTCGGTAACCTGACGCCGGAGGAGCAGACGTTGTTCGATGAGCTACTCTATGAGTTACGGATGAAATTCGTGCAGGCAACAGCGTCGCCACCGCCGCCTGAGTCGCGGCATGCCTAAGCCGTTCGCCAACGCGTTGCGCTTGGCGATCAGCCTCGGACTTATTGGTGCGCTGCTGTGGGTGGCGCGCGATCACATGGCGCGGATCGGCGCGTTGCTTGTCCAGGTGCGTCCATCGTGGCTCTCGCTCGCGTTGGCCGGATATCTGGCGGTGAACGGCATCTTGGGCATCCGGCTGCAGCAGGTATTGGGAGCGCTCGGCGTGATGTTGCCGCTGCCGTTACTGATTCGACTGAGCTTCATCGGCATGTTCTTCAACAATTTTCTGCCGACCTCAACCGGCGGCGATGTCGTGAAGGCGTACTATATTGGGCGCAGTGCCGATGTGGCATGGATTGCATGGGTCGGGGTGGTCGTGGATCGGGCGCTCGGATCGGCGACGTTCCTATTGCTCGCGCTGATGGCGTTGGTGACTCGTCCGAATGACCAGTTGCTTGGCCGGATCGGCTGGTGGTACGTGGCGGCTGGCTTGTGCGTCGGCTGCGTAGTCATTGGCGCAATGGTGTGGGCGCGGGGCATGCTCCGGCGCGGTGGTGCACCGGCGTGGTGCGTGCGGCTGCAGCCATTGCTGGTGTTGATGGATCAGCGGTCCCGCGTGCTGGGGCGGATGGGTCTTGCGGCGATCTGGTCGTTGGCGACGCAGCTGCTTGGCGTGGTAGCGATGCTTTGTCTGTCGCGCAGTCTGGGGCTGCCGATCGGGCTGATGGAGCTACTGTTGGTGATGCCGCTGGTGGCAGCAGCCAGCATGGTGCCATCGATCAATGGTCTGGGCGTGCGCGAGAGCGCGCTGGTGCTTTGTTTGGAACGGAGCGTTGGACGCGATTCGGCACTGGCGCTGGCTCTGCTCTTGTTGGCGATGTTGATTGCGATCAGTCTGGTAGGTGGTGTGTTGTACGCGGTCCAAGGGGGTCGCATGAAGCTGGCGCTGGGTGCCTCGACTGCAGCCAAGTGTGCCGGCTAAGGGTGATACGCATCATCGTAGGAGGTTGGAATGATTGACAAAGAGCTGCTGGATATTCTGGCGTGTCCGGTGTGCAAGACGCCCGTGCGATTGGAGGGGGAGCGGTTGATTTGCTCGCAGTGCGGGCGTCGCTATCCGATTCGTGAGGGGATTCCCGTCATGCTCGTGGATCAAGCGGAAGCAGGTCATCCTTCGCGGTAAGCATGCGTTCCACCTTCTTGGTTATCCATGGTCCCAACCTGGATCTCTTGGGGTTGCGGCAGCCGGAGGTCTATGGTCGACTCACGCTCAAGCAGATCGATGCGTTGTTGCGTCGTCGTGCAGCCCGATTGGGTGTCGGGATCGAAACCTTCCAGTCGAACTATGATGTGGAAATCGTCGAGCAGATCAAGACGGCCAAGAGCCGCGGTCTTCGTGGGATCGTGATCAACCCGGCGGCGTACACGCATACCAGCAAGGACATTCCACGAGCGATTGTGGCTGCCGGCTTGCCGACGGTGGAGGTACATCTCTCCAATGTACATGCTCGGGAGTCGTTCCGGCGGTTGTCACTGGTGGCGCCGGTCGTGACGGGTGGCCTCTTCGGTTTCGGAGCGTTCGGGTATCTCTTGGCATTGGAAGCGGTCGTGCATGCATCGCGGCAGGGGCGGAGCCGTCGGCCGGTTCGCTTGACACCCGGGCGTCGCTTGCGTAGAATGCCCGCACGTCATGATTGATACCAGCCAGTTTAAGTCCGGTCTCGCCATTGTCCTCGACAACGAACTCCATACCATCGTGGAGTTCCAGCACGTCAAGCCGGGAAAGGGTGGTGCGTTTGTCCGCACGAAGCTACGCAGCATGCGGACGGGGAATATCATTGAGCGCACCTTCCGGTCCGGCGAGAAATTCGAGGATGCGTTCATCGAGGATCGTGCGTTCCAGTTTCTCTACCGGGCGGGCGATGATCTGCACTTCATGGATCATACGACCTACGAGGAGATTACCATCGGTGTGGAGAAGCTGGGGAAGCAGGTCGGTTTCCTCAAGGAGAATATGGAAGTGACCGCTTCGTTCCATAATGGTCAGCTGCTAGAGGTGGTGCTGCCGTTGTTTGTGGAGATGAAGGTGGAACATACGGATCCTGGATTGAAGGGTGATACGGCCAAGAGCGGGATGAAGCCAGCGACACTGGAGACCGGCGCGACGATTCAGGTGCCGCTCTTTCTGGAGTCGGGCGAGTCGATCAAGATCGATACGCGCACCGGCGTGTACGTCAGCCGGGCATAAAGACCTATGGGTGCATCGATGAATATCAAAGAGTTGCGTGAGATGGTTGAGTTGATGAACGAGCATCAGCTGGTGGAGCTGGAGTTGGAGCGCGAAGGCATGAAGGTGCGCCTCAAGAAGTCGAGCGGCCTCAGCGCCGAGCAGTTGCTGGAGATGCGTCAGATGCCGATGATGGCTCAGATGCCAGCGGTGGCACCAGCACCAGCTCCCGCGGTCCCCGCGGCGGTATCCAACGCCAAGCGCGCGGAGATCAAGTCACCGATGGTCGGCACGTTCTATCGTGCGGCGGCACCGGAAGCGCCGCCATTCGTCAATATCGGTACTGCCATCGAGGTGGGCCAGGTATTGTGCATCTTGGAAGCGATGAAACTCATGAACGAGTTGAAAGCTGAGATCAGGGGTACGATTGCCGAGATCCGCGTCGAGAATGGACAGCCCGTGGAGTTTGGGCAGGTCCTCTTCGTCGTGGAGGTCGCGTGAGCCACGATGTTCTCAAAAATCCTGATTGCCAATCGTGGCGAAATCGCACTCCGTATCATCCGCGCCTGCAGAGAGTTGGGCATCAGAACCGTTGCGGTGTATTCCGAAGCGGATGCCAATTCGCTGCACGTCCGCTTCGCTGACGAAGCGGTCTGTATCGGTCCGCCCCCGCCCTCCCAAAGCTATCTGAACATTCCCAGTATTATTAGTGCCGCTGAGATCACCGATGTCGAGGCGATCCATCCCGGATACGGCTTCTTGGCTGAGAACGCGCACTTCGCCGAGATTTGCGAGTCATGCAAGATCACCTTTATCGGTCCGCGGCCGGAGAGCATGCGGTTGATGGGTGACAAGATGGCGGCGCGGGAGCTGATGCAGAAGGCGGGGATACCGATCGTGCCGGGCAGTTCTTCTGCCATTCAGAACAAGGAAGAGGCGCTCAAAACAGCTAAGCGCATCCAGTATCCGGTCATCATCAAGGCGGCGGCCGGTGGCGGTGGCCGCGGCATGCGCGTCTGCCATAACGATGTCCGTCTGGTGAGCGCATTGACCACGGCGCAAGCTGAGGCGGAGGCGGCGTTCGGCAACGGGTCAGTATTTATCGAACGGTACATCGGTCGCCGGCGCCACGTTGAGTTTCAAGTGTTGGCTGATCATCATGGTCATGCGGTGCATTTGGGAGAGCGGGATTGCTCCATCCAGCGACGGCACCAGAAGTTGGTGGAAGAGACGCCATCGGTGATTCTGGATTCGAAGCTTCGCCGCCGCATGGCAGATGCCGCGCTTCGTGCCGTCAAAGTGTCTAACTATGTCAATGCCGGGACGATTGAGTTTCTGGTGGATGAGCAGCGGAATTTCTATTTCATGGAGATGAATACACGGTTGCAGGTGGAGCACCCAGTGACGGAGCTGGTCACGGGAATCGATTTGGTGAAGGAGCAGCTCAAGGTCGCCGCCGGTGAGCGTTTGAGCTTCAAGCAGGATGACATCAAGTTCCGCGGGGCGGCGATCGAGGTGCGGATCAATG
>Ga0247727_10000611_pt1 | contig 87471 bp, 102 predicted proteins | sample WisWelCaveWW1625_FD_202498 | JGI IMG/M metagenome (GOLD analysis project Ga0247727, IMG submission 202498) | Biofilm microbial communities from Wishing Well Cave, Virginia, United States - WW16-25 | ecosystem: Environmental > Aquatic > Deep subsurface > Groundwater > Cave microbial mat... | reverse complement strand
TGACGGTTTCGACAGTGCCGCGCGTCATGCGGCGCATGATCTCGAGCTCTTCGTCTTTGCTTGGATAGCCGATGGAAAGCTTGAGCATGAAACGATCCACCTGCGCTTCCGGCAGCGGATAGGTGCCTTCCTGCTCGATGGGATTTTGCGTCGCCAGAACGAGAAACGGATCGTCGAGCTTGAAAGTGTTTTCGCCGATCGTCACCTGCCGCTCCATCATCGCTTCGAGCAGCGCCGATTGCACTTTAGCCGGCGCGCGATTGATCTCGTCCGCCAAAATCAGGTTCGCAAAGATCGGCCCTTTTTTCGTGGTGAATTGGCCGTTGCGCTGGTCATAAATCAGCGTGCCGATCAAATCCGCCGGCAGCAAATCCGGCGTGAATTGAAGGCGTTGAAATTTGGTTTGAATGGCCGCAGAAAGTGTTTTTACGGCCAAAGTTTTGGCCAGTCCGGGAACACCTTCCAACAGCACGTGGCCGTTGCTGAGCAGGCCGACGAGCAGCCGCTCGATCATATATTTTTGGCCGACGATGACCTTTGAGATTTCACGATTGAGCTTTTCGATAAACGCGCTTTCGCGCCGGATTTTTTCATTGATGGCTTGAATGTCAACGTGCATCGTTTCTCCTTACAAGCGTAGCCTTACTGGCGTAGCCTATTCTGTTGCAAGAAATTCTCAGTTAGCGCAAATGCTCGCGCCAACCGCGCCGGCTCACCGGCTTCTCCGGAAAATTTATAAAGATCACAAGTCTGCAGAACTTCTTCGATTTGAGTCACCTGCTCTTCGGATGCCCGTCCTTCGGCAGCAGCAGCCTGGCGCAAAGCCGCCACGACTTCCTGCGTCGAAATGCCTTGCGCCGGAATTTGATAGCGCCGGTTGAGATAGCGGCGCAGCAATTTCGACAGCGTGACAAAAGCTTCTTTCAAATCAGTAGAATTGATATCGACCGTGCTCTTCAGCTCGTCGACAAATTCATCTTCCAAAGGTTTGGGCGCCGTTGCGGCAAGCCGCGCCGCTTCCTTCTTCTTCGCGCGCGCTTCCATTTGAAAGACGAGCGCCACCAGCGCGGCGCAAACCAACAATCCGACGGTCAAAATCAGGCCCAGCGGCGCTTCGTCCGGCTCCGGCGCCGCATCGATAACTTTGATGCCCACGCGGCTCGTATAGAGCGCGTGCTTCTCGCCGGTTGCTTTGTCGATATAATTCACCCGCACGCCTTCGACGTAACCCATGCCGAGGCCTTCCGGCCGCAGCGAGTACGAAAAAGTCTTGATCGAGGTTTGCCGACCATTTTCGAGGCCGACCCAGTTCGACGATGAAGAGCCGGCCACTTTAAAGTTGGCAAGCTGCGGCGCTTCGAGCGGGTCAAATTCGACATCAGATAACCGCCCTTGCCATTTGAGCTGAACGGTAAAAGTGGCGAAGCGATTCAACGGCGTTTCCTCGCTTGCAGCAGAAGCGCTGACTGAGACTTGCAGCGGAGCAACCGCGGCCAACGAGTCTGGCGCGCCCGCCGGCATCTGGCGAAGAAACGCAGCCCATATCGGATTCGTCAAAAGGAATGACGACAAAACGAAGGCGAGAGTTGTACGGGTGAATAATGTTCCGGCTTGCTGACAACGAGGTTTTGTCACGTTCGACATCACGACCAAATTTTTGATTCTCTGGCTTTAGAAAAAATTTCTAAGTTTTTTATGCTCCAACGGATAGATGAACCCAACGGATAAAGCTTTTACAGTTGGGTTCATCTATCCGTTGGGAAAAATTTCTTTATTTATATTTTTGCAAACCCGATAATTCCAGACAAATGCAAAAAGCCGCAATGGCAATCTTTCGGCGATCCGATAAAGTCAACCTTCGGCGCGATACACAAAACCCGAAGGCTTCGAAGATGCGCTGCCGAAAACCGTCATCCGGCTTTTGAAATAAGACGACAAAGAACCCCCAAAAGTTCTATTCTTTGGCCTTGACGCCGGCCTTGCCGTTTTTTTCCGCCGGCGTGCCGTCCACCGGCTGCTGCTCGTCCTTGGAATTGGCAAAAATATCGATCTCGCTGATGTCCTTGCCGAGATGCTCGAGCTCCCATTGTACGGAAGTGGTCAGCTCGTGCTGCGGATATTTTTCCAAAAATTTGTTGTAATGATTTTTAGCTTTGTCGAAATCCTTGAGGTGATTGGCGTAGATATAGCCGATCATGAACAAGGACTGCGCTTGATACTTGCTCTGCGGAAATTTTTCGACCAGGCGTTCATAGGCGGCGACAGCCTTTCCGTATTCCTCTTTTTTATTGAGGTAAATCATGCCGAGCTTTTGGAGAACCGAATCGGCGTGCGGGCTTTTAGGAAAACGATCGCTCAATTCCTCATAAACCTTCAAAGCGCCGTCGATGTCCTCCTTCGCCTCAAATTTTTGCGCTTCCGCAAAGAGCTGTTCTTCGGACATTTTTTTCGAGCAGCCAACGGCCAGAATAACACTCACCAAAAAGGCCGAGAGCAACAATTTTCTTATCATCTGAACCTCCAAATTCAAATATTGATTAGCTTAGGCTAAAGTATTTCAATTTAACATGTTCGTACAAGAAAATCAAGCATTTTTTGGGGCAAGAAGTAGCTTCAGTTACGGGTTGAAAAAATGTCATTCTGGAAGAATCTTTTTTCAAATCAGCACCGTGCTTGATTGTAACAAGATGCTTCCAGCCCTGGGCCTGCGGCAGGGCAGGCATGACATGTTAGTCGTCCACCAATAACTGAGCGCTTACGGCAAGAATGGGGTGCAAGAATAGGGCAAGAAAAGCTTGCACTCGTTGCGGTTTGAGATTATATTGGAGGCGTAGGCGCAACTCGCATTTTAAAGGAAGAGCAAATGGAAACTTTGCAGATCAGCAAACAGGCCAAGCGACAACTGCGCGAGCTCGCCGGCATCGCCTACGAACGGGAATTGCGAGCCGCGTTGAAACCGGTTGAACAAGCGCTGGCCGACATGTACGCCGGAAAGTGTGATGCCTTCGCAGCCTCCGAGGTCATTCGCCAATTCCATCAGAAGCCGTCCCGAGACCTTTGGGTGCAATATAACCAAATGGAATCGGAGTTTTCCATTGCCGCGGCGTTGCTCGACAACATCATCTCACCGGAAGAAATACCGGCGGAGGTGCGCCAATGGTTTATCGAGCGCGCGGAACTGCTTCGGAAGGTCCGAAGCTCAGATCCCGATGAAAACGATGTAATAGACGATGAAGAAAAGGCGTAAACAAAAAATCCAAGTTTTATCGTTGTCGTTGTCTTTGTCTTTGACTTTTGGCACAACTTGTGAGGAAATACGATGGCTATAAAATCATCTTCCCCAGTTAATCGCCCCGAAAACCGCCAGCAGCTTCAGCGTGCCATCCCTTCCTTTTACAATCCCTATCTCTTCTTCGGCCTCACGAACTTGCTCGGAGCCGTTGCCATTTACTACTCGACGAGGCTGCTGGAAAACGTCCGGCCGCTTGAATGGCTGGCGATTCCGGCGGTGTTCTTCTTTGCCAATTTTGTGGAGTACAATTTTCATCGCGGGCCGATGCACAACCGCAAGCGCCTGCTCGATCTTGTCTTCAAGCGTCACACGTTGACGCACCACGAGTATTTTCCCCACGACCAGATGGGCTTTGATTCCGGCATGGAAGCGTATCTCGTGTTCTTTCCGTTTTGGGTGATTTTTCTGCTCTTCGGTTTGGCTTCGCCGGTGTTCTTTTTCACCTGGTATCTCACCAACAGCAACGTCGCCGGCCTGTTTCTCATCACCGCGATCGGCTATTTTCTGTTGTACGAATGGATGCACTTGCTGTATCATTTGCCGCAAAGCAATAAGCTCGGTCGAATTCCGCTGATCCGCGCGCTGAAACAGCATCATCAAATCCACCACAATCACGCGCTGATGAACGATTACAATTTCAACATCACATTTCCGATTTGGGATTGGGTGATGGGGACGGCTTATCGGCAAACAAAGCGAGGAAAGAGAGGAGCGGCTTCAGTGGCTGCAACAAAATGAGTGCATAGAGAATGGTTTTCGCTATTGCTTTTTACCAAATAATTTCGCAATATATCATTGGAAAGAGAAAGGACAAGCCAGTATAATTTTTAGTTATAACACATACCCAATAGGGATAAATATGGCAAATTCTGTCTTAACTGCTACAACAAACAAGGTTAATCATAACGCCAAAGCGATCGTGCGCGGCGTTTTGGATGAGCTGCCGGAGGATTGCACTTTGGAGGATATTATGCTCGAACTTTACGTTCGAGCTAGCATACTCGAAAGCCGTAAGCAAATCATCGCTGGAAAAGGCTTATCACTTGAGGAAGCGAGGGAGGAACTCGACTTGTGGTTCACTTCACAGTCTCTCCAAAATTCATCGCCCAACTGAAAGAAATCTGCCGTTATCTTCGAGAAAATCGTTCAGAAAAGGTTGCGCGTGAATTTGAGGAAAAAGTTTTTGAAGAAATTGAGAAACTGGAGCATTCTCCACAACGATGGCTGCGAGTGGAAATTCCCCGCGTTGATGGCGAATTCCGCCGTATTCTGGTCGGCGTCTATCAAATATTTTATGAGATTGAGGGCGAACACATCATCGTTCACGCGATCGTTGACGGGCGCCGCCGTCCACCACTTTTTCACCCCGATTGAAAAACTGCCATTTCATGCACTCCCGTACTTCTCCCTGATTTTTTCGGCGGCATATCTTGACCGAGCCGAAGAATTAAGAGGAATTCCTTGTTCTTGACACTACGCCACTAACTTTTTGACATCAACCTCAACCGGCTCGACCGTCATGCCTTTCGCCCGCAATTCTCTCAGCGCCCTGTTGGCATGGAGCAGCCACTCCGAGTGGGTTTCCTCCAGCTCATCGCCATCAACGGAAGCATATTTCAGCGCCTTCCATTGTTCCGGCTTGAACCAAGCTACGCCGAAGATCATCTGATTTTGGTTTTTCATTTGAAACCACCAACACCGGCCGTGTTTTTGCGATTTCTTTCCCGACAACGGGATCAAGAACAGCTAAATAAATTTCACCTCTTTTAATATTCATCCCAACCCTCTAAGTCAACGGGCTCAAACTCTTTGGCTAATACCAAGCTTTCTGCTTTCGTGTTTTGATAACCCTCTTTTAAAAGGTTTTTGAGCTTTTGCTGTTCGATTTGTGACACGCGTTGTTGAATGCATTCTGCAATGAAGGAACTTTTTCTCTTAGACCCTGCCAAAGCGTCCAGTTTTGTCGCTATTTCTTTGGGCAACGTTATGCTTAGACGTACTGTGTTCATTTTTGTCTCCGTGCTTGGTGTATGTCGACGCACATTATTGAGTGGTTTATTATGGACAAACGTCAGCTCACCCGCTTATGAAACTTCAACGCGCTCGCCGAAAGGATTGCCAAGCCGAATACGGCGAGCGGAATGATCTCGTTCCACAAAAATTTCAACGGCGTCGCTTTGAGAAAAATTTCGCGCAGCAAATTGATGTAATAGCGCAATGGATTGAGATAAGTCACTTTTTGCCATGCCGGCGGCATGTTGGCAATCGGCGTCAGGAAGCCGGACATCAGCAGCAGAAAGATCATAAAGAACCAGGCAATGAACATGGCTTGTTGCTGCGTCTCAGCCAACGTCGAAATAAAGATCCCCAGGCCGAGCGCGGTAAAAAAATAGAGAAGGGAAACCAGGAGAAACAAAAAATAACTGCCGGCCAGCTTGAGCTTGAAAACCAGAAACGCCACGCCCAGCATCACGTTGATTTCGACAAAGCCAATGAGCAAAAACGGCAAGACTTTGCCGATGATAAGCTCCAACGAGCGAATTGGCGTCACCATCAATTGCTCCAGCGTCCCGATCTCTTTCTCGCGCACCAGCCCCATCGACGTTAAAAACATCGTCACGATGGTGGCGAGCAAGCCGATGAGGCCAGGCACCATGTAGTGCTTGCTCTCCAAATTCAAGTTGTACCACAAACGGGTCTCGCTGGCCAACGGCGCCGTCGCCGGTTGGATCACCGTGATTTCCTGGGCGTACGCGGCTAAAATGCCTTGCGCGTAACCGAGCGCGATGCCGGCGGTGTTGCCATCGAGGCCGTCGGCGATGAGCTGCACTTCCGGCCGCAGACCGCGCTCGAGCTCCCGACCGAAATTCGGCTTGATGAATATGCCGATCTGCGTCTGCCATTTGTCCAATGACTCACGAATATCCGCCGGACTCGCCGCATATCCGACAAAATTAAAATACGGATTGTTGATAAAACGCCGGCAAATCTCCCGGCTGGCGAAGCTGCGGTCGGCGTCGTAAACGATCAGCCTGACGTTCTTCACGTCGGTGGTCATCACCGACCCCAGGATCACCGTTTGCACCACCGGCACAAAAAATATGATGACCAGCATCGCGCGGTCGCGGAACACCTGCCGAAATTCTTTTTGAAGTAGGTAGAGGATGCGTTGCATAGCGTTGTCTTGTTTAGTCCGAAGTCCGAGATCCGAAGTCAATAGTTGAGCATTTCATGTTCGGCTGACGATTAACTTCGGACATCGGGCTTTGGGCTTTGGACTTCGGACATCGAACCTCGGACTTTGAACAATTTATACTTCCAACCTCATTTTGAACTTCTTCGCGCTGACCACCAAAAAGAAAATGCCCATAGCGGCGAGCACGGCAAGCTGTGGCCAGATGTGCGCGAGGGTGTTGCCTTTCAACATCACGCCGCGAATGATCGGCAGAAAATAACGCGCCGGTACGGCATAGGTGACGAGCTGCAACAGCTTGGGCATGGCAGCAATTGGGAAAATAAAGCCGGACAGCATGATGGTCGGCAGCAAAGTTCCCATAAGCGCCACCATCATGGCGATTTGCTGCGTGCGGGCGCGGGTGGAAATCAGCAAGCCGAAGGCCAGCGCCACGATGACGAACAGCAAGCAAGCGCCCAAAATCAGCGCGAGGTTGCCGCTGATCGGCACGTTGAACCAAAAGCGCGCCACCAGCAGAATAATGATTCCGTCTGCAAACGCGAGAAAAATGTACGGCACCACTTTGCCGATGATGATTTCGATGGGGCGCACCGGCGAAACCAAAATCTGCTCCATCGTGCCGGTCTCCTTTTCGCGCGCGATCGTGATGCTGGTGAGCAGCGCCGAGATCATCATGAGAATCAACGCCACCAAGCCGGGAACGAAGAAGTACGAGCTTTTCAGCGCCGGATTGTATTGAATCGTTGCGCGCACCTCGAACGGCGGGCCGAGGTTCCGCTCGGCATTGTAAGCCTGCAAGACGGCGTTGGCATAATTGGCAACCGACTGCGCGGTGTTGGAATCGCCGGCGTCGATCAACACTTGCACCGACATTGGCACCGGCTTGACGACGGCGCCGGCAAAATCATGCGGGATGATCAACACCATCTTGGCCAGGCGCTTGAGAAAAAGGGTTTCAATTTCCGCTTCACCGCCGTCGAAATAAGCTACCGTAAAGAATTTGCTGCCGGCAAAGGCGCGCACGAGATTGCGGCTTGCGGGAGTTTTGGAATAATCGATCACGGCCAGATCGATATTTTGGATCTCCATATTGATGGCGTAGCCGTACATCATCAACATGAAAACGGGCATGGCGAAGACGATGATCAACGTGCGAAAATCGCGCCGGATGTGGATGAACTCTTTGCGAATGATGGGAATGATGCGGGATGACATTTATTTTGTCCGTTGTCAATTGTTTGTTGCTCGTTGCCAGTTGTTAGTTGGCCGTTGCCAATCGTTAGTCGTCTCTACCACTGGCAACTGACAACGGACAACCGGCCACCATCAACGATCCACCAAATGAATAAACACCTCCTGCATCGAGGCTTTGCCGTATTTTTGCTTCAATTCTTTCGGTGTGCCGAGTGCGATGATCTCGCCTTGATACATGATGGAGACGCGGTTGCAGTACTCGGCTTCGTCCATGTAGTGCGTGGTTACAAAAATGGTCTTGCCTTGCTGCGCCATGTGATAGATCAAATCCCAAAAATTGCGCCGTGCTTCGGGATCGACGCCACCGGTCGGCTCGTCGAGAAAAACAATTTTGGGATCGTGCAGCAGCGCGCAGCTTAGCGCCAAGCGCTGTTTGTACCCCAGCGGCAACGCGCGTGTGATCATTTCCGCTTGCTCGGTCAATCCCAACTCTTCCAAAAGCTCGGAACGCTTTTTCAGCAAAGCTTGCCGCTTTAAGCCGTAGACCCCGCCGTAGAACTCAATGTTTTCCGCCGGCGTCAAATCGTCATAGAGCGAAAATTTTTGGCTCATGTAGCCGATGTGCTGCTTGATTTTCTCGCTCTGCTTGTAAATGTCGAATTCTGCCACGCGGCCATTTCCGGATGAAGGCAGCAACAAGCCGCAGAGCATACGAATGGCCGTGGTTTTGCCGGCGCCGTTGGCGCCAAGAAAACCGAAAATTTCACCTTCAGCAACGGCGAGATGGAGATTTTTCACCGCCTCAAATTTGCCGAAGCGCTTGCCGAGATTTTCGGTTTGGACGGCGTAGTCGGGCATAATTGTAACCTCGCTGCGGGATGAATCCCGCAGCTAAGAAATGAAAGCCGCCTGAAGGCGACTTTAGTCGTCTTGCTTCTCTGAGCCTGATGACTGCGTCCGTAGGATTCATCATCAGGCGTTTTTCATTAACGCCATAAAAGTATCTTCGATCCCCGGCTCGATTTGGCGCATATCGATAATCGGATGCGGCGCGCCTTGCGTCATGCTATTGATCATGGCGTCTGCGAGCGGTGCCGCGAAACTGACGTGCAAACGGTCGCCAAAGACCTGCACGGATTTGCTCGGCAACGCTCTTTTAAAATAGGGCACCAAAAGTTGCGGTTCAGATGTCACCACTTCATAAAGCGTGTAGGGAAAATTTTTGGTGATGAAACGCGGATCGTCGAGAGCGAGCAACTTGCCTTTGTGCATGAACGCGACGCGGTTGCAGAGCAGCGCCTCGTCCATGTATGGCGTCGAAACCAGAATCGTCACACCATCGTTGCGCAGTTGCTGAAGAATTTGCCAAAACTCGCGGCGCGACACCGGATCGACGCCGGTGGTCGGCTCGTCGAGAATCAAAACTTTCGGGGTGTGAATGAGCGTGCATGACAGCGCCAGCTTTTGCTTCATGCCGCCGGAAAGCTGCTTCGCCAAACGGTTCTTAAACGGCTCCAGCTTGCTGAAATGATAAAGCTGCAGCAGACGCTTTTTCTTTTCCACTGTCGGAACGCCAAAGAGATCGGCGAAGAACAGCAAATTTTGCTCGACGGAGAGATCGGGATAGAGCGAAAACCGCTGCGGCATGTAACCGAGTATGCTGCGAATCGAAGCCACGTCGCGGCGTACCTCGAAACCGGCGAGGCGCATTTGTCCTTCTTCGAGCGGGAGCAAAGTGCAGAGCGTACGCATCGTCGTCGTCTTGCCGGCGCCATCCGGGCCGATCATGCCGAACAGCTCGCCGCTGTTAATAGCAAGAGACAGCCCATCAACCGCGCGGATTTTGCCGTAGCTCTTGCCAAAGTTTTCGATGGTGATGATTTCTGGCACAATAAAAATACTTTACGTTCGTAGTCGCGCCTTCAGGCGCAGAAGTTTCAATTTTAAAATTAACGCGAGTCAAACGCGCGGTGCCTAAAGGCACAACTACAAACTAATCGCCACCGGCATGCCGTGCTTCAAAATTCCGTCGGGATTGTCGATGTTGATTTTGACGGCATAGACGAGCGCAGTGCGGCTTTCCTGTGTTAAAATATTTTTAGGCGTAAATTCGGCTTTGGCGCTGATCCATGCGACGGCGCCGGAAAGCGTTTGGCTCGCGCCGTCGATTTTAACTTGCGCCGGCTGGCCGATTTGGATTCTCGACAAATACGTTTCGGAGACGTAAACTTTTGCCCACATTTTTGAGAGATCGATGATCTCGACCACCGGCGCGTTGGGCGGAATGGTTTCACCGGCGTCGTAATAACGCGTCGTAATCGTGCCGGTAATCGGGGCTTTGACGAGCGCATCGTTGATCTGGCGGCGCAAGAGCTTGGCCTGTGCTTCCAAGCCTTTTTCTTTGCTGGCGATGGAAGCCAATGCCTGCTGCGCCGATTCCATCGCCGTTTTGGCGCGGTCATAAGCGATTTTCAAATCGTCGAGCGCTTGCTGCGAAGCGGCGTTTTTCTGAAAGAGATCGCGATAGCGCTCGTATTTGGTTTTGGCATATTCATGATCGTCTTGTGCACGCCGCAAGTTGGTCGTCGCGATGCGATGTTGCACATTCACCTCGTCGAGATTGGCGCGAATCTGCTCGAGTTGGTAGCCCAGCTTCTCCGTATCCACGACGGCAATGGTTTGCCCGATTTGCACGTTCTGGCCTTCGTCGAAATTCATCTGCATCAAATAGCCGCCGGTTTGCGCCGACACTTTGATGGCAGTGCCTTCGATAATGGCGCTGGCTTGAAAGGCCGAATTGTTTTTTTTGTCGCAGCTTATCAGAAGCACGAGGGCAGGCAAGAAAATTTTCGGCAAGTGTTTCATCGCTTCCTCCGGTTTATATCAAAATTTCATTCTACCGTAGTCTCGGCCCCTTGTGGGCCGCTGTCAAAGCCAACAAACCTATTTATAGAGCGACCCACAAGGGGTCGGGGCTACAAATTATTCGGCAATCGCGCCGGTTGCCAACAAAATTTCGCTTTGCGATAGGTAGTATTGAATCAACGCGCGCTGCAACTGCAGCTCGGCCTGCGTCAAGTCAGCTTCGGCCACGATCACGTCGTTGGTGGTGGCGACGCCTTCGCGCTGTTGCGTGCTGACGATGCGATAGCGCTCTTGTTGCTGCGCGAACAAATGCTCGGCCAATTGAATTTGCTTGGCGGCGAAATTCGCATTCTCCCAGCTCCGCTCCACTTCGTAATCGATGCTGCGCAACAGCTCGCGCTCCTCGATGGTCAAGCGATTGTATTCCACTTCCGCTGCTTCGACGCGATGGCGATCCTGCTGCCAGCGCCACAAATTCCATTGCAAGCTGACGCCGATGGTGCTGTAATCCATCCACTGATTCGTCACTTGGTTGAGTCCGGGCTTGGCGTAATGATATTTGGCTTCGGCTCCGATATCCGGGAAATAAGACGATTTCGCCAGCCTGCGGCTCAACTGCGCGCTGCGTTGGCCGAGACGGACGCCGCTCAATTCCGGCCGGCGCTGTATTGCCGTTTGTTTAAGGCTGTCGAGGCGCAGAGAAAACAACAACGGTTTTTGCAAATCCGTTTCGGCAACGGTGCGAACCTCCGGCAGGTCGAGCAGCCGCGCCATTTGCAAATCCACCAGCCGTTGATCGCGCTGATTTTGGTCCATTTGAATTTTGAGCTGCAGCGTTTGGTTGTAGACTTGCAGGGTGTCATAAGCCATGGCTTGCGCCGCCTTGAAAAGGCTGCGGGCTTGATCGAGCTGCACGTCGAGACGCGCCAAACTGGCGGCTTGAATTCGGCGCTCTTTTTTCAAACTCTGCGCTTGATAAAAGAGCAGATAAACTTGATGCGCCGTCTGTTGATTCAAAAAAGCGAGACGTGTCTGTTCGGATGCCAATGCCGTTTTCGCCAGCTCGACTTGTGCTTGCAAACGAAAGCCGGTGAAGAGGGGCTGGCGCACGCCAATGGCGATATCGGTGTGATCGTGTCCGCCAAGCTCGATTTGACCTGGACTTCCAGGCAATGTAAATGGCAAATCAATTTTGGCAATCTCATCGGTGTATGATGACGTGGCGCTAACGTCGAGGGACGGCAACAACTGGCCGCGCTTGATCGCCACTTCCATCTCAGCGATTTTTTGCTTTTGCTGCTGCTTTTTGAGTTGAAGGTTGTTTTGGCGGGCGAGGCGCCGGGCTTCGTCGAGCGCGAGCGGCGTTTGTGATGTTCCAATTCCGACAAAGAGCAGAAACATCAACGCCGTGAGGTTTATTCGCATTCCATCTCTCCTGATTTTGAATAATGGTTCGTAGTGGTGCCTTCAGGCACTTGCGCTTAGAATTTTAAGAAATGTTTCAAATCCAAGCAGGTGGCCCCTGAAGGGGCTACTACGAACCAGATCAAAACAAACGAAACACACTCACCTGCAAATATTTGCCGGGATTCTTTTTCACATCCTCGAGCAAGGCTTGCAAATCATCGACGGTCTGGTTGGCTTTGCGATACATTTCGTCGTCGTGTAAAATTTTGCCAACCGTGCCCTGTTGGTTTTCGACTTCTGCCAACAGTTTTCGCGTCACGGTGAGCACGCTGTCGAGATGGGCCACGACCTTGGGCAGACGAGCGGCGCTGGCGCTGAAATTTTTCGCCGCGCTGTCGATGGCCGTTTCGCGGCGGCGCCAAAACGATCCCACGCTCGAGGACATGGTGTCGAGATTTGCCATGGTGTTATCGAGATGGTGCATGTTCTTCCCGAAGCTTTTGTCCAGCCGGTTGGTGAGGCGTTTGATATTATCAAGAGAGATGGCAAGCGCTTGTGGGGCGTTACGATACATCGCCGTGTCCAAAGCCGTGTTCAGCTTGGTCAACAGCGAGGTCGCCTGCGACATCAAATCTGAAAGCGAGCCGCTGGCGTCGGCTAAATCACTGATATAAGTTCCGACAATGGTATCGCCCTCTTCCAAACTCTCTTTGGCAGAGCCGGGCATCAGATCAATGTATTTTTCGCCGATCATGCCGATGCTGCGAATCGCGGCGCGCGAGTCGCGGGGAAATGGCACTTTGCCGTCCATCCAAACGCGCACGGCAACGTGGCCGCTCTCAAGTTGCATTTGTTTGACATGCCCAACTTTCAAGCCCGAAACCGTCACGCCGTCGCCGTTCTCGAGTCCGGTGACGTTTTCAAAAATAATCGTTATTTCAAAACCGCGTTGGCGCACCGGAATTTCCCGCAGAAAGACATAGCCGTATATTCCGATGGCGATGGCGAGAATAATGGCCGCGCCAACGATGACTTCATTGGTCCATCGTCGCATGATGTGCTCCCGAGTTGTGGTTTCGTTCCAGCCATTCGTGTCCGCGCGCGCTTTCGAGAAAATTCATCACCGCCGGCTCGGTGCAATGGGACAATTCCTCCGGGGTGCCGTAAAAACGAATGACGCCTTCATCCAGCATCGCAACTTTTTCCGCGACACGATAAACGCTGTGCATGTCGTGCGTCACTACGACGGAGGTGACGCCGAGCTTTCGATTCAAATCATAAATGGCCTGGTTGATGGAGTCGGCGCGCGGCGGATCGAGGCCGGTGGTCGGCTCGTCGTACAGCAACACCTCCGGGCTCATCACCAGGGCGCGCGCGATGGCCGCGCGCTTCTTCATGCCGCCGCTCAGCTCGGCGGGAAATTTGGCTTCGATGCCCTCCAATCCCACCAGCGCCAAAGAGTCGCTTATTTTTTTTTGAATTTCGTGCCGCTTCAGCCGCGTGTGGCGCTGCAAGCCCATCGCCAGATTTTCGCCGACGGTCATCGAATCGAACAGCGCCGAGCTTTGAAAAACCATGGCAATTTTTTTGCGCACCTCCACCAGCTCGCGATAAGGCAGCCGGGTAATATCAACGCCGTCCACCAACACCTGGCCGCGATCCGGTTTCAGCAAGCCAATAATGTGTTTCAACAAGACCGACTTGCCGCAGCCGCTGCCGCCGATTACGGCGGTGGTGCGGCCGGCTTCAATTTCCAGATTAACGCCGCGCAAGACGGGGAGATCGCCAAAACTTTTTTCGATGCCACGCAAAACAATCATGTCAATATCATTTTTGCCATTACAAAATCCAACGTGAGAATCAGTAAACAGGCGCTGACGGCGGCATTGGTGGCGGCGGTGCCCACGCCTTCCGCGCCCTGGCGTGCATTGAGTCCTTGATAGCACGCCACCATGATAATCGAGGCGCCGAAAAGCACGGCTTTGGAAAGGGGCAGTGCAAAGTCGCGCCAGGTCACGAACATCTTCGCGCCTTTGAAAAATTCAAAGGTGGTGAGCTCGGTCAAAGAAATGGAGGTCAGCCATCCCGCCAAAATGCCGATGGCCGCCGAAAACACGGTGAGCACCGGCACCATCACGATGCCGGCAAGCAGGCGCGGCACCACGAGATATGCGACGGGATTAAAGGCCATCGCTTCGAGCGCGTCGATTTGCTCGGTCACTTTCATGGTGCCGATTTCTGCCGCTATAGCGGCGCCAACTCTGCCGGCCAACACTAAAGCGGTCATCGCCGAGGCCAATTCTTGCAAAATGGCTTTTTCCACCACCGTGCCGGCAATATAAAGTGGAACGGTTTGGGTGAATTGCTTCACCGATTGCAGCGCCGTCACCATCCCCATGAAAATCGAAATATAGGCAACGATTGGCAGCGAGCGAACGCCGATCAGCATCATTTGCTCCACGACCAAACCGGCATACGTGCGCACGTCTGTCAGCGCCAGCAGCGTGCGATAAATCAGCTTGCCAAAGCTGCCGACGTGAAAAAGGAAGCGCAGCAACTGCGCGCCCAAAAATCTGAGAAGAGTAAACATCGCAATGACCTCGGTTATCTATCGCAACAACAACTTATACGTGCCATTTATTTTTAAGCTTCACTCTCTTGCCGCAGTGCGGCGTTGGCGGCCATGAGCTTATGATATTGCTTGCGGCCGGCGTCGGTCAGCGCGCCGTTCATGAAGATGTCGATCAAGCCGGCAAGCGCCTCGTGCATGGAATAGGAGGCGTGGATCAACACCTCCGGATTGATGCCTTCGTTGATGGCGCCAAAAAGAAAATGAAAAAACATCTCACGGTTGAGATCGCCGCGGACCGTGCCCTCGCGTTTGCCCTGCGCGAAGATAATTTGCAAATTTTTGAGCATGCGCTCGCGGCGAAACGACTCGATGCGCTTCCACAAATGCGGAAGATGGTGGCGCAAGCTTTCGAGCATGGTTTTGGTGACGAAGCGTTGTTGCTGCTCGGTGATCATTTGCACGATGCGAAGGAGCTTTTCAATGGCCGGCAACGGGCTGGCGAGGGTGGCATCGCAGCGCCGGTTGACTTCGGTGAAAATATGCTCCACCACGGCTTCCGCCAATTTCAGCTTGGTGGGGAAAAATTTATAGAGCGTTTTTTTGCTCATTCCCAGCTCGCCGGCAATTTCGTTCATCGCGGTTTTGCCGTAGCCGATGGCGGAAAATTTCTCCTTGGTTTTGGCCAGAATACGCTCGCGCGCGTCGCCGCCGGTGGAAATCATTTTGTCGAAAGAAACTATTAAAGTATTTTGAGTTTCCTGCAAAACAAAATAAAACGGCCAATTAAAGCCGTTTGAAAACTTTCTAGCTTACTCAGGATCACAGGAAACTTTAATTCATATTATAGTTTCCAAGATACGAAAAGCTTTTCTTATTGTCAAGGTTTTTTATATTGCGACAGTATCACCTCAGTTACGGGTGGGTAGCGCAGACATCTTGTCTGCAGTCAGGATGACTGCGCTACGTTTTTCCACCAATAACTGAGGGATTACTTGCGACACTTCCATCAACTCTGCTAAAGCCCCGACTGGCAGTCTTACGTTAGAAGCTCAGTAGATTGATCAAATTGAAATTGCTGCCGTTGAGAAATTTTCCCAAATTGGCGCGCAGGTCGATGGCTGCCGAATCGACTTTGGCGATCGCCGCGTTCAACCGCGTGTACGTTTCGTCGTCGTAAATCAGCTTGCTGAGATTGCCTTGTCGCTGCTGCAACCGCAGAGAAATTTCATCGAGCGTGGTGGCGAAGGCATCCAATTTCTGGACGGTGCGGCTAAAGGTAACCAGGGCGCTATCGACTTGCGGCGAGCGGCGCTCGACGATGGCGCGAATTTGCGTCGAAGTGGCTTCGACATTCGCCACGGTTTGCTGCATGTCACGCTGGTTCTTTTGCACGAACTGCCGCATGACGGCGGTGGAAGCTTGCAGATCCTGCAGAACCGTGACAAGCGGCTGGCGAAACGTCGCGTCGTCTAAAAACGCCGCAGCCAGCGTGATGGTCGAATCCAAACGCTGCATCAAATGATTGGAGCGTGCGGCGACTTTGCTCATTTCGAGCAGCATCTCGGAGAAGCCGGCGGTCTGTGCGCCGGGCAAGGGTTCACGGAGCGTTGCCAAATCCAGCGCTTCGCCCGGCGTTCCGGGAATGATTTCCACTTTCTTTCCCCCCATCATCTCGACGGCGGTGATGTAAGCGCGAACGCCGGAGAACAATTGCACGTCGCGGTCGAGCATGAGGTCGACGCGCACCAAGCCGTTCTGCAATTCAATTGCCGCGACCTGCCCCTTCTTGACGCCGTTGACCGTCACCGGATCGTTGACGCGCAACCCGCCGGAATTTTGAAAAAGAAAACTGACACGCGACTGGCTGGCAACCAACCGGTAGTTTTTGCCCCACAGAATGCCGAACAACAGGATCAGCAGCCCAAGGATAACGGTTAGCCCGACTTTAAATTCGGCGTTTGTTTTCGAGGTGGACATATGAAACGATGGTGCCTTTTTAGCCTTGACTTCATGGGTTGGATAGGCGCAATAGCGCAATTTTATAATCAGACTTTCTTGGCTTCGAATTCATTCTTTCTTGTCTCTCTTCGCCACTCAATCTATTAAAAAATATCTTTTTTGCAAGTAAGATTTTATGGTTCTTCTTGAGAATTTATGGGTAAAATTGCATGGACATCTAATCACCCTGCATGTTTAGGTTTTTAAGGCATGGTCATAAGAATGTTTAATCAAGTGTTCGTAAAAATAAAACGGAGAAAGCCCTAACCAAAAGGCGCAGCCTTCTCCGTCCATTCTCATGAGTCCGGTTATCCCTGGCAGGCTGCTCCTCAGCAGACACCGCTTCTGTTTCACCGGACACCTCAAGATAGAGTACGGACCGGAAAAAAGCAAGAGCTGAATTTGAGTCATAACCCTTGACGCATTGCCGTTTTGTTGGTTATATTCATGGTCAATCAATTTCACCAATATAGGAAACCGACCATGCGTCTCGAAACGCTTTTAAATGCTTGCCATAAAATCAAGGGTTTTGTTTATACCAAAGCGCGGTGGAAAGTGCTGAAAAATAGCGAAAGAATTATCGCGGTTCAAATCCGTCCGCGCAAAAGAAGTAAAGCCCGTTGCGTTCTTTGTCAACAACCGGCTCCGGGTTATGATCGCTTGAAGCCACGAAAGTTTTGGTTTATTCCGCTGTGGAACTTTCGCGTCACGTTGGTTTATGCTCGGCGACGTGTGACTTGCCCACAGCATGGTCTCCAAGTGGAATGGCTGCCTTGGGCGGAAGGCAAAAGCCCACTGGTCAACGCCTTTAAAATTTATTTGGCGCAGTGGGTTAAACATATCCCGATTGACACCGCAGCCAAGCTCTTCCACGTCTCGTGGCAGAATGTTTTTGCAGCGGTTAAATATGTGGTGGATTATGGTCTCCAACATCGTTGTTTAGACAATATTCGTAGTATCGGCGTCGATGAAATTCTTTACCGTACAGGTTACAAGTTCCTAACCTTGGTCTATCAGATTGATGCCGATTGTCGACGTTTACTGTACGTTGGTCAAGACCGCACGGTGAAAACGCTGTTGCGTTTTTTCCGCCGTTTTGGCAAAGCCCGCAGCCAATGGCTGAAAGCGGTCTGTTGTGATATGTGGAAACCATATCTCAAAGTCATTGCCAAGAAAGCCAGCAACGCCGTCATCATTTTGGATCGCTTTCATATTATGAAGTATTTCAACGAAGCCATCGATACCATGCGGCGACAAGAAGCCCGCCAACTGGCCAAGGATGGTCACGAAGAAATTTTGAAACACTCGCGGTGGTGTTTGCTCAAGAACAAGAACAATCAAACCACCTCCCAACTCGCCAAGCTCAAGGACTTGGTGAAATACAATCTCAAGGTGATGAAGTGCCGGGTGTTGCGCGAAGCCTTCAATAAGTTTTGGCAGTACGAGTCGGTCACTTGGGCACGGAAATTCTTACAGCAATGGATCGCACGTGTGATGCGTTCCCGTCTGGAACCGATGAAGAAGGTGGCCCGCATGCTGCGCTCGCACGACGAGTTGATTTTAAACTGGTTTCGCATCAGCCCACGACTCTCAAACGGGGTGGCGGAAGGCTTTAACAACAAAGCCAAACTCGTCATGAGAAAAGCATACGGTTTTAAAAAATTCCAGACTATTGAAATCATGCTTTATCATACCCTTGGTGAGTTACCGCTGCCGCCGCTCACCCACAGATTCTTATGACGAAGCGATTTTATCTTTTGTTCGAGTAGACAACTTTATGATTTCTCCTCCGTCGTTTGACACTTTTTCTTTTGGCGGGCGCAAGGCATACGGGGAAGGCCGCTTACAGGACACGCGTTCCAATTTTTCGCAAGCATTTGGATTTCATTCCTAGGTTTTTATCTACCATCCAAACCATATCGCTACGAGCGCAAAAAACCAACCCGCTAAAGCTGTCCCATAGATAAGGTTAATTGCGACACCATGCTTTATTAGTTTATTGGACGGTTTAAGTCGACCACGAAATTGCCCTGTATCGATACCCAACTCTTCTTCGATCTTGCGGCCCCGGCTGATCAAATCATCGTAAAGTTGCGAGTTCCGGAGTTCATATACAAAAAGTCCCAAAGTTACCAAAAGACCAAATATTACTATCGCAGTTTTTGTGGTTAGTGATAATCCCTCCGCTGGTTTATTTTGAGAGAGCAAGCTTATCAAAATGACTAATGAAACTGATGGAACAAGGCCAAGGAGTTTAAAACGTACATCCATAAGCCCGCGCCAACTGTTACATACCTCACCGTAGAGCATCTTCAATATTTCCTGAGCTTGTTGTTGTGGCTGTACTTGTAATTCGTCGGTGAGGGTCGGTAATGGCGAAGATTTGTAATGCCGGTTATCGCGTGGATTCAAACTCATTGATCAATCATCCCTTCAATAATATGGTAATGCCTGTCAAATTCTCTGACTTTCCTTTCGCTCGGACGCGTCTAGCCGCCGGTCAGGCCAAAAATTCTTCAGTTGTTTTATGAAAAAGGCTTAGCAAAAATTACTTGAATTGATAAGAAAATAATTGTTGAAATTTATTGTAGGTTCCTACTTTAACTACTCCTACTCCATATGCCCACCAGACATAAGACTTATTACTAATTGCAAGATCAACAGTTCTAACACATGTGAAAGTTCCAGCCGGCGTTATGACTTTGTCATCAACAGCTTCCACTTTTAATAAAGCCTCATTGTTAAGTATTTTCCATTGATCGCCGACTTTAACACCATCAGGAAAGATGAATGCAAGGGTAGAGTCTGGATTGCTCATATTTAAGCCAAAAAGAGCGCCATTGCTTTCGTAAAATGCATTTTTCTTAAATATGAATTCCTTATCAAAAATAAAAACATCTATTCCATTACTTAGTTTTTGCTTGCCTGTTATTCTATAGGTGGTCTGGATAATGCCATCCGTCGAATGAAATGTCCAACTGTTCCTAATTGATAACGGCAAAATTCCTTTTGCCTTTTTCGTTTGCTCCATTGGCGATTTATCACAACTATTGCAAACGAAGATAGCAAGAATTCCCCATAAAAAAATAAAAAATCTCCGTGGCATTGTTTCTACCTCACATGTTTATTTTTATCGTCTAGACGACAATATTCATCTCATTCACTCTCGCTTGTAATAAGGCGAGAGCAAACAGGATAAAAAAACAGAATCCTATAACTCTGTGGGGTGACTTTGACCAGTAGCAATTTCGTTGTTTATGGCTCCTACATTATTATCGCCCTGCGTTATATTGCCAACCAGAAAAAACCTGCCGTCCGAAGAAATTGCAAACGCTGCAAGATTTCAACTAATTTCACCGCGGCGGAATGCACAATTCGAGCGCTTACTCAAAAACCTCAAAATCATAAATCGCCTTGCCGTCCGGCGGGCCGGGATAAAAGAACATGAACAAGTTTGCATGCTCTTCATACTCGACATGGGGACCGAACGTGATCGTGTAGTTCGTGGTGTTGACGAAACGCGTCCAATAAGCGAGGCGATCAAACGCTTGCAGTTCCAATGGCGGATTGTAGAACACAATCGGCGGCTCGTCCCACTCCTCGTTGCGATAAACCTCCTCGTCAGTCAAAAGACGTTTAACGATAAATGATCGGCCTCGACTGTGAAAATGCCCAGTGAGCATGAGGATTTTGATATCCCATGGAAGCGGACGAACGATTTTCATGTACGTGGTATCGGAGTGCGGCGGAATGTTCAGCAAACGGTTGTTGGCAAAGAGTGCACCGACATAACTTTGCACCGAGTCCTTTGGCATGGTCCACAGGTTGATGATGACCTTGCCGCGCCCGTTGCTTGTCTGCTGGGTGTTGGCGTTGACATAGTGCACTTGCACATCGAGCTGCTGATGGGCCTTGAGAGGAATGGCTACTCGCGGGGGCAACTGCCAATGCAATTCCTCCCGTTGACTGGCGAAGACCATATCCCAACTTTCCCATTGCACGGCGCTGAAGGTCTCTTCAAAATGGTCGGGCACGCTGATCGAGTCCGTTTTGAAGACATTGACGTGATGGCTGCCCGTATTGTACACCATCTCAACCTTTTTTACATAAATATCGACGTCTGAAGGGAGCTTCAAATAGTAGTTCCGTTGAATCTCTTTGCCTACGGGAACTTCAAAGGGCGAAATCACAATCTGCAAACCTTGTCCTGCTGGCGGGGCTGCGAGCTGAACATCGCCGGAGGAGTTGTCCACCTCCGTCGGCGAGTTTTTCTCACAGACGATGAATACCAGCGAGGCAACGACCAGAAGGAGAGCGAGCGCCGCACGGCGCGCCGTAAGTCGGGAGCTGATTTTGCTCATGACTATCTCCATAAATATGCCTCGATCTGTGCATCAAGTTAATTATTCTGTGCCCCTTGTTCAATCCACTGTCGAATAGCATCAATCATTTGCTGCGGTAATTTGCCGGCGCCATCCGGCATCAAGCTACCTTCCCCTGATCCCGGGCCGGTAATCTTGATAAAGAGAAAACTGGAATCTGGCTTAAACGGCACGACGCGTCGTTTGTTCTGCGATCGCGCTGTATCGTTAACACAGCGTACATTCACCAGATTCGCATACGATTTTTCCGCTTCCAGGATCAGCCCACCCCGCTGGCTAACGCTGCTATGACATGATGGCAAGGCACAACTGCGATTGAAGACTTGCGCCTGAATGCTGGAGAGTGTGGGTTGGACAGGTTCAACCGCAGTTGGAGCGACATTCTTTCCGCAAGCGATCATCATTGCGCCAAACGCGCACCCGGCAAGAAGAATTCCTGCAAAACGGTGGGAAAAAGGTGTCAACATCACCACCCGTAATTGAAGCGAGCGGTTATATGAATCATGGACGAAGTCTGACTTGCGCAGTAAGATCAACCCAGCCTTAAAATATCATCGCACGCAAGTCGGACTTCACTCATCATTACATTATTTCACAAGAGTTATGGGGGTTGTACCAACATAACTCGGTGTATTTACGCGAACGAAGTACATGCCGCTAGAGACGATTTCACCATTATCATTGGTACCATCCCATTTCATACTAAATTCACCTACGCGATGTTCGTCATCAATTAAAGTATTGATAAGCTGACCAGTGGTTGAGAATATTTGCAGCTTTACTCTACCCTCCTTTGCCACTTTATACTTTATCGTTGTTTCAAGATTGAATGGATTTGGCCAAGCTTCCGGAGGATGAGATTTCGCCTCATCAATACTTACCTGTGTGCTTTCATAAAAACGCACAAGGGCTTCGGGGGCAAGATTAAATTCCTTGATATATTTTTCTCCATACGGCCACATTCTTCTAACCCAAGGCGCCAACTGTCCGGCTTTCGCAAACTTTCCTTGATTAACTAGTTCCTGCTCAACTTCCTCGACCGTACGTTTTCCAGTAAGAAAATCACTAATCATTTCAGAAGTTATGCCGAGCCTAAGACAGATGATTTTCCCTATTCTGATCCAATCCCAAATACTGTGAGGTGGATCATATACAATGTAGTTTCCATTTTCAAGCATCACACGTTTTTCCTCCTTACTGAATTGGGTTAATTGTTTTGTTACGTTTTGTCCGAAAGTTGGATCAACATACCATCCTACACCGTCCTCTGATATGCCTGAAAGATTTGTGGCCTCCCAGATGTGAGCAAATTGCGTTATAGCGGAGTTTAGAACACATGCTGTTCCAGGCAAAACATATATATCAGCACCTCCTATTAGTCGGCCTGCTGGATCGAATGGCACTCCTTGTACACGAATAAGAAACTGGTCCGGTACTCTGTATACTGAAACGTTATAACCCAAGGCAGCGGGAACAAACGTAGCTTGACCGTAGATTTGCTGCGGATAACAAGTCAAACCATTAGTGTTAAAAACCTGTCCATCGAACGGTGCGGATATCAAGATGCCTGGTGATCCTGGTGGCTCACACATTTTGTCGGGACGAGCGATAAAGGCAACCGCTGTAAGAAATGCGAAAAAGGCGGCGACTGCAATAGATTTGCGTAACATCTTGTACCTCCGTGTTTAAAGTTTTTAAGAGTTAAAATAAATTTTGATCCTGAATCCTGCACCCAATTATATGCTGCTTCATTCAGAAAAATTGAAAATTGATCAGAAAATGCGATTCATGCTCTTCTACGCAAAACCCATCCTTTGGTGGATAATGACCAGATAATAGCACTTTCATCTCGATTTTCAATGCTTTCTCAAATGATATAGAAATTCACACCGGATTCAGGTTAAATATCCTTACTTGTTCTTTTGTATGTTCCAAAATATACATTGACATTTTTGCCCTCAAACGTTATATCATTGTCATGTAGCACTAAATTAATAGCCATTCCTTGAAATACACTTACTTTACCCCGGGGTTCGCCTGTAATGTTTTCTATTTGAATAGGGTTTATTCCATCAGCTCCCCGTATCTCTATAATGCTCGATCTTATGTATGATCCAACTATTACGTTGAAATAGTTCACACGCTTAGTGACTTTGATCGATGCCACTTTAATGCTCTCAAATCTACCTCCTGGACCAATGTTTCCTGCTTCTAGCATCATTTTCAAAGCTGTTCGTTGCTGGACTGTTGCAGTTGAGTCGATGTAACCTAGTAACTTTCCCTTTGATTCCAACCAAACGATATTTGTCCCAGACAAATTAGTGCTGCTAAAATTACCCTTGGTAATTAACAAGATCGCCGCTTCCTGGCAACTATCGAGATGTTCACCTCTATAATGGCAAGGACACGGTATTGGGCATGTACACAATAACAGATACTCGCCTTTGTGTTCCCAAATTGGTGGGATTGGCAGTCCATATACCAACACGACTAAGACAAAGCGGCTAACTAATTTTACATTTTGGGGCATTATTTGGTCAAACCTTTATTTTGGGTTAAAGAGTTCCGATGTGCCGGAATTCACCAAAATAAGCATTAGTACCCTCTGCAATGATTTCAAAGCTGCGCGTCTGAAAGTGTGATTTCACAACCTGACCTTGATCCATATAAAGCTCGCCAACAGTTCCCCAAGGCATATTCCGTAATCTTATGGGTTGCTTTCCGTCCGCACCCAAAACAGCTTTGATCGCGCATTTTAAAACGTTGGTCGCATCAATTTGCCAATTGTTTTTATTATGTACGTATTCTATCTTAGTGTAAGACGGTCCCTGCTCATCTTCCACCCCGAAAACTCCCGCTTTGATAAGTTTAGACATCACTTGTCGCTGCAGTGTGTTAATACGCATATCTAGATAAATTGCCTCGAAACTTGTGCCACTTGCCCAAACCAGCTTGATATCATTCAACTGAATCTTTCCAAAAGATCCTTGAGTGATTACGATCAGCCCCCACTCTTCACAACTATCGTCCCGCGTATTATTATAACGACAAGGGCAGGGCATTTGACAGGTGCAACCCATAGCATAGAGCCCTTCGATAGTCCAAGATGTCTTCGTTTGCTTTGATGGTATATGAACACCGGAGTAACTGAACATAGCGCAAACCACTGTCGAGTATGCAATTACCAAATTTCTCATGGCCTTATTTTACGTTTTATAATCATTACTTTTGATGTCAAAGGCGAGTGGTAGAATCCCAAGTAATCAACAGTAATATAATATTAACAAGAAAAAGATGCAAGCTAAATTTATTCAGCCAAAGAGTAGTGATTTCAAAACGTAAACCGTAGGCCAAACGAAGGAAGAATCGGCACACCGACCGGTTTTAAGACACGCTCATAAGGGTCACCCAGCGCATTAGGACGATAAACATACTCTTCTTCATAAACCAGCGGATTCCTCCTATTATAGATATTGATGATTTGCAGATACGGCGCCATCGACCGTTTGCCGACAGTCATCCGTTTGGAGAAAGTCACATCGAGTCGATGGTAAATCGGATAACGAATGGCGCCCTTGGGGTAATCCACCTCGCGCTCTCCATAGACATACTCCCACCTTCCGGTACGCGGATCGTATTGTAAAATCGGGACACCTTGCTCCAAATGTAGCGGCGAATATGGTTGGCCGGTTCGCAATTCCCATTGAAAATCGAGATCCCAACTCTTACCAAGATAAATTTGGCCCGCTATCTGAAAACGATGTCGAACGTCCCATGGCGTATCGTAAGTAGTCCCGTTGAAACGGCGACGGACAAGTGAGAAAACGTAAAATGCCTGCCAGTTGCCGCGCCGCGTAGTCGCCTCTACACCATACGCCCATCCATCTGCAATGCCGACTTGCGTGATCGAACGAAAAGGGCGGAGCGGCACCGCTTGGCGATAAAAATTTTTGTAGTAGGCTTCGATTTTTAATTCGGTGTCAGTCTTTGGCTTGTACACAAGTCCAACAATCCCGTGTATTGCCGCGCTCTTGAATGGCAGGGGGAAATAAAGCTCATTGATGCCGAATAGGCCTCCTTCACGCAGAAACGAGATGCCCTGATGATATCCCCCGACCGCGGCTTGCAAATTGAGATTGGGTTTAAGCGCAAAAGTCGCACTCAAGCGCGGATCGATAGTATAAGCGCGCGCCGTGGTGCGATAATCCAGCCGCAAGCTCGGTTGCAGATGCAGTCGCGGCGAAAGCAGCCACAAGCCCTCAACAAAAAAACCGTGCCGTTTGTAGCTGGCGCGATAGTCAAACGAGTCGGGCGCCCCATCAAAAAAGACAACGATATCGCCTTTGTCGGCATCGAAGTTTTCCCAATCATAATCGAACTGCACGCGCGAGAATTCGGCGCCGGCTTGAACTTGCCACGCGTTGGTTAGTTGCCACAAGATAGTCGCTGCAATCGTCAAATCCTCAAGTGTATTCGAAACCGACCAATCTATTCCTTCATTATATCGATACAGATCAAGATATCTTGGCGGCAACCCCGGACTGAATGAATAAGTATTATCTTCCACGCCGGTGCTGTGGGTGCGGCTCAAATTCGCCATCACTGTTGATGACCACTGTGGTGACATTGTGTGCTCCCAACGCAAGCTTGCCGCAAGATTATTCCAGGGAAAACCCAAGTGTTCGTGTAGAAAGACGGAGCCGATTTTGTTGGGCGGGTCAACGAGACGATTTTGCGCATCTAGCTCGTACACCTCATAAGGCGTGGTGTCGGTGTGAAACAAAACGTCGGCGGAATAGAAAATCGAGAGATTGATAAAATGGCGCGGATTCGCGACGAAGGTGGCCTTGCCGAACAGATCGTAAAAGTGATAGGGCAAATTCTGGTTGAACAACTTCGCGGCCCAATCGTGATACGAGCGCCGACCGGAAACGAGCCATTGCATTCGTGAGCCTGGCCGACCACCAAGCATGAGTTTGGAGCTAAGCAAGCTGATATTGCCAAGCGCAACGAATGACTCGTTCATAGCTCGTGTTTCCACATCCACGACGCCGCTTAGGCGATCACCATAACGCGCCGGAAAGCCGCCGGTTGAAACGGTAACGTTACCCACAATATCGGGATTAATGTTTGCCGCGAGCCCGAAAAGATGGAAGGGATTGTAAACCGACGCGCCATCGAGACGCACTAAATTTTGATCCGGCGAGCCGCCGCGAATGTAGAGCTGGTTGGAAGCTTGGCTCGTTGCCGTAATCCCCGGCAAAGTTTGCAACGCGCGAAACAGATCGGGTTCTCCGACAGTTGTCACGCGCCGAATCGCGCTGGCAGAAATCTGCGTTATGCTCGGCAACGTTTGCAAGCTCTGCTCTTGATAACTCTCGCGCGACGCCGTGATGTTGACCTCCGGTAGTTGAAGCAGAACCCGCTTGAGGCGAATCTCAATGGTCACTGAATCACCAGCGTTGAGCTGAACCGGATAACGAACTTCCGCATAACCGATAAACCGAACACGCAAAAAATACGAACCTGGTAAAATTTTGTGCAAAACAAAATGACCACTGCCGTCGCTGCTCGTTCCTCGGCTCTTGCCTTTCAGAGGGGTGCCTTCGAGCACTATATCGGCTTTCGCAAGCGGCACCGAAGTTGTATCGTCGATAACTTTGCCGAGAATCGAGCCAAACTGCTGCGCCTGGGAAGAGGCCGAGATGAGAAGCCAAGCAAAGAGTGTCGCAAGACATGCCCGCTTTTTCATCACTTCACCCTGCAAATTGTTTTATGGCTTAATATAAAATCGTACCGAATCTGCTACGACAGCGCCGAACAAGCCTTGAGCGCCGGTCACATTGATGCCGTGATTTTGATAGAAAGATTGCCACTGCCTAATCATCGTACAAGTTATTTGCGGAAAAGGGTTTCCATAAGGGCTATCGTAGCAATGTGTTTCTCTCAACAAAGTATAAGTGGTGAGCGCACTATCGTATTGGGCAATATGCAAAGAAACCGAGGTAAACGGGTCTAGCGAAGTTGTGGGAAATGTAAGAAAGAGACGCATTAAGGGACTCGTTGTCAAGCGATTGTAAGCCGGGTAGGATTTGCCGCTTGCGGAGTTATAATACGCTGTAACTCTAGTCAACCAATTGCCGGATGCAATTGTCCAGTTCGTTTCCGGACGAATGAGTTTGGTGTACGGCGAAACTTGCTCAACCTTGAACGAGTCATCCGCCGTAGGACGTAAAATGCGGAAGCTCGTTGGAATCGTAGTTTTACCGTTTGCTTCGTTGCCATTACTCAACTTGATATGCAATTGATAAGTGTTGCCCGGCGCAACTTGCAAAAGGTTATTCTGATCACGATAGAGCCCATTGCCGGCCAAAGCTAAATTAATTTCCCCGGTCGATCCGACGATACGAACGTGCGCATCGTTTACCGGTTTGGGATTGCCCTCGAATTGCGTCATTGAAAGATAAATTTCTTGTTGTTTGCTGGAAGGAGAGAGAACCCCCAAAACGTAGAGTTTTTCAAACGCCGACGGATCGACGACAACCGGATCGGTGCTGCAACCGGTGATGAACTGCAGCCACACGACGAGCAGCGCAATAAAACAGCAGTGAAATGGCTGTTGATGAGGCTTGACCGGGAAAATCGCGTTCATGCTTGTACAACGCACTTGAAGTTGCAAAAGTTTCCAAAGGCTAAAATTTTTTATGCGACGAACGTTCGGCCTTGCTCTGCTTCATCGGAAATTTTACCCGCTTTCGCCTGGACGTCATTTGCTTCCGGATATTTGGACAGCGATTTATCGCGCAGTTTTTTTTATTTTATGGCTCATAAGTCAATTAGCTAACATAATGAGGAGATAAATCTACTCAAAATCTCTTTCGAGATAACGTTCCATATCGAAATGGTCATCGGCGCCGGCCTGAATTTTTCGCCGCAGGCGCTCGTCGAAATCGCGCGCCATATTGACGCCGGCGACTTTGAGCAATTGCGACATCGCAACCACTTCCGCAATCACCGTGATGTTTTTGCCGGGGAAAATCGGTAGTTTGACGAACGGAATTTCAACCTCAAGAATTTTGGTGTATTGCTCGTCGACACCGATCCGCTCATAATCTTCGGTGTTGTCCCACTCTTCCAGATGAATTTCGACTTCGATTCTTTTTTGCGGTCGGGTGGCGCGAACGCCGAAAATGCTGCGCACGTCGATGATGCCGAGGCCGCGAATTTCCATGTGATATTTGAGCATCTCGCTGCCCTGGCCGATGAGAACGCCGGCGGCCTTGCGGCTGATCTGCACGATGTCGTCCGCGACCAGGCGATGGCCGCGCTCAACGAGATCCAGCGCGATTTCACTTTTGCCGATGCCGCTGCGCCCGGTGAACAGCAGGCCGACGCCGTAAACATCCACCAGCGAGCCGTGTACCGTCGTCGTCGGCGCGAATTTTTCATCCAAAAAATCGCTGAGCAGATGGGTGAATTGGGTGGTTTTGAGCGGCGTGCGGAAAACCGTGATGCCGCGCTGATTGGCGATCTCGGCAAGCTCCGGTGGAACCGGATTATTATCGGTGACGATGACGCAAGGGAGATCGAAATTGAGCACGGTTTGCAGCGCGTGCCGGCGCTCGCCCGGACTCATGCTCTCGATAAAACGCATCTCGGTGTTGCCGAGAATTTGGATGCGATCGTAGGTAAAAACCTTGGTGAATCCGGCCAGCGCCAGGGCCGGACGATTGACGTCGCCTTCTTTGATGGTTTTGCGAAAACTGTACGTGCCGTTGACGATTTCGAGGGACAGACGGCTTTGCACACTGCTGAACAGTTCCTCGACGGATAAATTCACCATCGGCTTTCCTTCTTATGTTTGGGGCGAGATCGATGGCGAGGCAGGCGAAGCGATTTTCGCCGAAAGATCTTCCACCCGGCTCCCTACCCTAAAGATTCAACCAACCGAATCGTCGCGCTAGGCTTCGATAACGCTAGCTTTAAATTAGCGCTCAGACTCTTATCGAAGTTTGCAAAAGTAAAGTGAAATTTCATTCTGGAAGAATCTTGTTTGTTTCCTGCAATCATTTTGAATTGCAAAAGGATTCCTCCTGAATGACAATTGAGGGATAAATTGCTTTAGTCACATAAATCTCAAAGATACCGGTTTGCACCACAACACCTCATCATCCACGCCACATTTTCTCTGCGGGGGTAGGCGTCGCATCGCCTACCCCCGCAGATTTCTCAAACACTTCAAACCGCTGCTGCAATTTTCTCAAGCGCCGCTGACACCGCTTTGGCGTTCCCTTTTTTATGCCACTTCTCCTTATACTTCTTCACTTGCCGCTCAAGCTTGTCCACGGCGAGCGTGATCGACTTGCGAATGTCTTCGCTCTTTTCTTTCGCGGCCAGCTTCTGGCCGTAGACGTTGAGATTGATTTCGGCGATTTGCGTCAACTTTTCCCAAGAGAGAATGACTTCACCTTCAATGATGCCATCATAATACTTTTTTAGTCGGGCCACCTCCTTTCGGGCAAAATCCTTTAACGGTTCCGGGGCTTTGAAATGACGAGCGGTGATTGTGATGTTCATCGTGGTGTCCTCCCTAAGTTGAGGGTTAAGGTGTATCATGGGAGTTGAGATAAAAGAAAATTGTTAGTCCTCCGAACGTGCTGTTCAGGGTCCAAACAATTAGTTCTGTCAATTCATCTTCTTCAATCTAATAATTCTTGCGCGGCCATTTGTGCGCCTCGCGGTCGTCTTCTTTCTTGCGGTCGAGTCTTTTTTCTTCGAAGACGCTTCGATGATGTTGAAATTCTCATCAAAGATCATCTTTTCTTCCAACGGCGTGAAAGTGAAAAATCCCAAAATGCGATTACGATCTTTTTCGTTTAAATACGTCTCGAGCAACCTCCAAACTTTTCGTTGGCGTTCTTCATCGGTCAGCACATCAAAGGATTTTGAAATGATCCAACCATCGAGCTTTCCCCTGCCGGCGGACTCTAAGCGGATTTCACGGGGTGAAAATTCCTTCTGCAGAATTTTTTGAACACGTGTCATTATTGTTTCCATTTTGCCGCTCCTATTCTTAAAATAGTTGCCGCCATATCAATTGCGATACGGCAATTTTCTTTTAAAAAATCGCCTCGTATGCCCCTGTCCAGTTTATTCTTCTTCAAGCGACGACGCAGTCGATTATTGGAGGTGTAGCGTAAATCATTTTTCCATCGTCTAGACAGCGCGCTAACAGATTCGTAAATTCGGTGATCTTCATTCGGCGCAACCAGATTGCGTAGATTGCTCGCCCGTAGGAGCAGCGGCAGATTATGCGCCGCTTCCAGTATCGGGTCTAGCTGAACAATATAAGCCCGTAGTAAGGATTCCACCGCGACGCCCGCGGCATACAAAGCGAATGCATATTGTGCTGCTTCGTAAAGTAATTTGGCGTTGCTCAGTCTTTCTTGCGCCGCATAAACATAGTCGGCGGCTTCGATTCGCATATTGCTTCCCTCTCCAATTCGGCCGTGCCCTGAATTTTACTTCACGTCTTCATTAAGAATATCTTCTAAATAAAAATCCCGCGTTTTGTTTCCTCGAGGTCCATATCCACTTCCCGGAGCTGTATTTTCATAATATGTCCGATTCCGGAATATTACGTTTGTAAGATGCTATCTGCTCGAACAGGTCTGAAATCTAAACAATTATATCATCCCCTCCAGCTCTGCCCTCGGATGCGCCTGGCGATAAACCGCTTTCAGCCGGGCGGCGCTCACGTGCGTATAAATTTGCGTGGTGGCCAGCGTCGAATGACCCAACATTTCCTTGACGGCCATGAGATCGGCGCCGCCGTCCAACAAATGCGTCGCAAAGCTATGCCGCAGCACGTGCGGGTGCGCCTTGTCGATCTCTGCCACTTGCCTGAGATAGAGACGAACGCGATAATAAATTTGTGAAGTGGTCATGCGAGCGCCGTGCTGATTGACAAAGAGCGCGTTTTCGTTCTGATCGAAACAAAATTCTTGGCGTTTTTCCAACCACTGCGCGATCGCGTGCATGGCGGCGCGGCCGAGTGGAACGATGCGTTCTTTCGCGCCCTTGCCCAAAACACGGACTTGCAGGTTGCGCAAATCCACGTCGCCGATATCCAAATTCAGCAGCTCCTGCCGGCGCAAACCGCAATTATAAAAAACCTCCAATATGGCGCGATCGCGGACGCCTTCCGCCGAGGCCGCATCCGGCAATTGCAAAGCCGCACTCAGCTTCGGCGCGGCGATGACCGAGGGCAGCCGTTTCGGCGTTTTGAGCGCGACGAGATTGGCGGTGGGATTGTGATCCATTCCGCCTTCGCGCGCCAAAAATTTAAAGAACGTGCGCAGCGTCACCAGCTTCTGATTAATCGTTCGCGCGGCCAAGCCGCTGCGAGAGAGCAGCGCCAGGTATTTGCGCACGTGCAGGCGCTGCACCCCGCTTTGCGGGGCGGCCTTTTCTTCACGCAAGAAATCGCCAAACTGGCGCAAATCCGTAGCGCGAGTTTCGATGGTGTGCGGTGAGAGCAGGCGTTCGGATTTCAAATAAATCAGATACCGCTCGAGCCACGCCGCAAAATTTTTAATCGAGAGCTGCTGCTGGTTCATACACCGCCTCGGCGGTTGCCTCGAATTTTTCTTTGCACTTGGGGCATCGCAAATGCGCGCCATCGGCTTGCGTGTAGCGATCTTCGAGATAATTATTGCCGCAACTCGGGCAAGGCTTGGCGACCGGCTTGTTCCAATTCACAAAATTGCACGCCGGATAATTGCTGCAGCCGTAAAAGGTGCGGCCACGCTTGGAGCGGCGCTCGATGATTTTGCCATTGCACCCTGGCTGCGGGCACGCGACGCCGATGGGATAAGGACGCGAAGTTTTGCAGTCGGGATAGCCGCTGCACGCGAGAAAACGCCCGTAGCGGCCGACTTTGACGACCATGTCCCGGCCGCAATTGGCGCACACTTCGCCTTCGATTTTTTCCTGCGCGTCAAGCGGCTTGGTGTGGCGGCAGTCCGGATAGCCGCTGCACGCCATGAAACGACCGTTGCGGCCCCAGCGAATTACCAGCGGCTTGCCGCATTTCGGACACACCTCATCCGTCTGCTCCTGCACGTCTTCTATAATCGTGTCCTTCTTTTCTTCGGTCGCCACCACGGCCTGGTTGAACGGCACGTAAAATTCCTTCACGACTTGCAGGAACTGCTTTTTGCCGGCTTCGACCTTATCCAGCTCGTCTTCCATGAACGCCGTAAATTGGACGTTGAAGATCTGCGGGAAATTTTGCACCAAAATTTTGTTGACGGTTTTGCCGAGATCGGTCGGCACCAATTGCCGACCCTGTTTGTCCACGTATTTTCGCGTCGTCAACGTGCTGATGATAAGCGCATAAGTGCTCGGCCGGCCGATGCTCAACGTGTCCAGCTCTTTCACCAAACTGGCCTCGGTATAACGCGGCGGCGGCTTGGTAAAATGCTGCTTGGGATGCACGTCCAGCAAAGCGAGCGCTTCGCCGACTTGAATATTTTGCGGCACTTTGCCGTTCTCGCCATTCTCTTCCGGCTCTTCTTCTCTCACATCGTCATACACTTGCAAGAAGCCGCGAAAGACGATAACGGAGCCGGAGGTGCGCAAAAGAAAGCGGCCGCCTTCGATGTCAATCGAGGTTTGCTCCAGAACGGCCGCCTCCATCTGGCTGGCGACGAAGCGCTGCCAGATCAGCTCGTACAATTTGTATTGGTCGGCAGAAAGATACTTTTTGAGGCTCTTGGGCGCGCGCTTCATCGAGGCCGGACGAATCGCCTCGTGCGCGTCTTGCGCGGATGATTTCGCCTTGTGAACGCGCGGGGCCTGCGGCAAATATTCCAAACCGTAATCCGAGGCGATGTAATTTCTCACCTCGGCAATCGCCTCCTCCGCAACCCGCGTCGAGTCGGTACGCATGTACGTGATCAAGCCGGTGCTGCCTTCCTCGCCGAGCTCGACGCCTTCGTAGAGCTGTTGCGCGATGGCCATAATGCGCTTCGCGGTAAAGCCCAAACGGTTGGCGGCTTCCTGTTGCATCGTGCTGGTGGTGAAAGGCGGAGCCGGTTGGCGATTGACCTTCTTTTTCTTGATGTCAACGACTTTGAAGCTCTGCTCGCGCAGTTCGCGGTTGAGGGCTTGCGCCTCGGCCTCGTTGTGAATCTCCGGCTTTTTCTCCTCGATCTTGACGAGATTAGCCAGGAACGGGTCGGTGCGCTTGCCTTTGAGCTCGACGGCGATGCTCCAATATTCTTCGGGAATGAAGGCGTCGATTTGCGCTTCGCGCTCGCAGATCAGGCGCAAGGCGACGGATTGCACGCGACCGGCGCTGAGGCCGCGATAAATGGTGCGCCACAAAATCGGGCTGACTTGATAACCCACCAAACGGTCGACGACGCGCCGGGCCTTTTGCGCCACGACCAAATTTTCGTTAACCTTGTCCTTGTGCTCCAACGCCTGCTTGACGGCGCGCTCGGTGATCTCGTTGAAGCGCACGCGGTGGATGCGGTTGTTGTGCGGACTGATGACTTCCGCCAGGTGCGAGGCGATGGCCTCGCCCTCGCGGTCCGGGTCGGTGGCAATATACACCTGGTCGACATTGGCGGCAGCTTTGCGAATATCGGCGAGCAGCTTGCCCTTGCCGCGAATGGTGATATACTCCGGCTCGAAGCCGTCGTCGACATTGACGCCGAGCCTTTGCTTCGGCAAATCCTTGATGTGTCCGACGGAGGACTTTACCGTAAAATCGCTACCGAGAAATTTGCTGATGGTTTTCGTTTTTGCTACAGATTCAACAATAACTAAAGACTTCGACATGATCACATCCTGCAATACTTGTAAACAACCGTCCGGGCGCCTGTGCTCGGCCAGATGATGAAAATAAAAATTAATGACGAAATCCGGCAGAGCGCGTTCCGACGGCAATTTTTATTAATGAACGACGGCGCTATCCTCGAAAACAAAAAACGATCCCTCGCTCGCGCCCTCCAAATTGAACAGCGTGGAGGCCACCAACGATTTGATATCCGCCTCGGTCAGATGCGTGGCGCCGAGCATCATGGCGCGCTCGATGGTTTGCTCCACTTCGGCATCGCTGAGAATGCCGAGATGTTTCAGTTGCAACAAATAGCCGTAACCTTCCGGCGAGATGACGAGGCGCTCCAAATCGTGCAGCAAGCGGAAGGAGCCTTCGAGAGTGGGGCCGGCATGGCGCACCAACTCTTCGCTCTCGTTTTGGCTGCGCTCGTAAAGCCAGGAAAACGCCGAGCTAATTTCGTTCTCGGTGTAGCCGCGCTGCATCAGATCGCGCGAAATGATCTCGAGATTGTTCGGCGCCGGCTTTCCGTCACGGATCTCGCTCATAATGTAAACGAGAATCTCGACGACGCGTTCGGTCATAATTTTTCCTCCACGATAGCCTCATTTTTCCCAAGTTGCCTGCAATGTACGAAAAAAATCGGTAAAAGCAAGGGATTTTACAAATTTTTATCAATTGCGGAAAGCCGGTTCGAGCAAAATCAGGCACTTGGCGGCTGGACGATTAATGACATCCATAGGAAGTCGCCCAAGATGAACGCTCAGTCGATTACCACTTCTTACGACTCATCCATCGATAAACACCGCCGGTGATATGCCAAACCTTTTTGATAAGGCACGAATATTTTCAACACCGAGCTCACGTTTGCCCGCCAATAATTCCGTTATAACTTTTTCATCTCCGATTTCGGGCAAATCAGACGGCGCCAGTTGATGCTCTTCCATGATAAACTTGAGTACCTCGATGCCAGTGACGGGGGATATTGGGAAATGGGCCTCGTCGTAAGCGTGTATCAAAATGCTCAAAGTATCCAACAATTCATATAGTGGATGAGCCTCATTGTCACCAACAATATCCAATAGCTCATTCAGCTTTTCCACGGCTTGATCATATTGCTGTTCGGTGCGAATCGGAGAAACCGGAATGAGCGCTTGCAGCGTGCCCCAAGCCTGCGTTATTTGTTGTGTGGCAACAGTTGTCATTGCTTCCATTTTCCTCGATTATATTCTTCATGAGTCAATATCTGACGAACAAACACTTTTTGCCGATTAAAATGTATCGAGGCAATGAGACGATATTTATTGCCGCCGATATTGAACACAATTAAATCCCCAACTTTATCAGCGCTTGGGAAAAGCATGCGTAGCGCATTAAAGCTTTCAAAACGGTTTTTCTTTATCACTCGAAACCAGAGATCGAGCGCTGTTTTGCTATCAGGGTGTTGCCACGAGAATTCTCGCAACGCTTTATGGGAAATAATATGCATGCCATAAGACAATTCATCTTAATTCACCGCAAAGCCTGTAAATTGACGTCTGTATGGCGCGTGAAAGGCCAGCACAATATCCTCTTTGGGCACACCCCATTCGACCAAGTCATTGGCAACCCCTCGCTCCGTGCCGTCGTGTTGTATCCAAATTTTGCCATTTTTAATGTCAATGTGCAGCACGGCGCCGCGAATGCGTTGGTCTTGATGCCATCCCACGTTGATTAATTCATAGTGGTCATGTTCCGTATCAAAAACAGTCTCAACGTCGATATCACCGTAAGATGGTTTATAAGCCCCATACTGCTTGATCAGTTGTTTAACGAACGTTCTGTACTGTTCTAATTTTGCCATTTTACGATCACCTCCTGCTCAACTTGATAAAGAATCAATTTGAGTTGATAATCTTGAATTGCTGCTTGGCCAAACTCCAATGTAAAAAAGGCTTTGTAAATATCCAGCGGCACTGCTAAATACAAAGTGCGTGCCGGTTCTCGCGCTTTTAAGGCCAAACGATAATTCATGAATTGGCCTAATGCCCTGTGAAACTCTGAAATGATCGAGGCGCCAACAAAGCTCTTGATTTCAACAGCGATTTTTTGCCCATCCTTCTCCGCCGCAACTAATTTTTCCGCCCCCAAATCAACGTACATATCAACGCCGCCGAACTCAAGGAACAAAGGATCGTCCGTAATCGTCCATCCTTCTTTGACCAGAGCATTCTTGACGGCGTCGTGGAAAATATCTCTTTCGGGCATTTTAACTACTCCAATCTTCCAGCCTCAATCTCTTTTTCCATCATAAAAACTTCCGGTGAAACATTGAAGCGCTTGCTGAGAGCACGAATTTGATTTAGGTCGAGCTCACGTTTCCTATCAAGGATTTCCGATACCTTTTCGGGGCTGCCAATTTCCGGGAGATCAGAATCGCTTAATCCATGCTCCTCCATCAAGAAAGCAAGTGAAGCGATGGGATCGCCAACTGGCTCAAGAAAATGTTCGGATTCATAGGTTTCACTCAATGTGCCTATCGTATCCATCAACGAAGCCAATGGATGATTTTCGTCTTCGCCAACCTCATCAATCAATTCATCCAAAAAAGCGACGGCACGGTCATATTCCTGCTCTGTACGAGGAACTGCAAAGACATTGGAAATCATCGGCCAAACCTGAGCGGCATTTTTGAGATCAACACTTGGCATGGGCAACTAATTTGTAGACACGTAAACCATTGGATCAATTCGAATAACTATATCCACATGATCGAATTCCTTGTCAGTGCTGATCAACCGAGCAATACCATTGTTTTTCATCGTTGCAGCGTGAATGGCATCGCGTGGTTTTAACCCTGTAACGCGATGCTTATCAGACAGATCAATTGCCAAACGAATGTCGGCTTCCATCACCGGGATAATAGTCAAAGGATATTTCAGAATATCACGGCAAAGCTGCAAACCTTTCTCAGCCAATTTGATATGGCTATAGCGGTAGAGCAGCTCTTGAAAAATTTCGGTATTGACAGCAGCGGTCAATACACCTATTTCCACATCGGACAAGATGTGTTTGCAGGGATCTTTGTAAGGGTGTGGCGCTCCCGCCGCATACATAACGACATTCACATCCAGAAAAACGGTTTCTACCATTACTCCAATCTCCCTGCCTCAATTTCTTCTTCCATTACTTCCCAATCAGATACCGGCAAGTTCATGGCAGCGATGCGTTCCGTAATTGGTGCAACGGGATATTTGGGCTTGATCACAGCGCCAATATCTTTCAGCTCGATAATCAATTCGGTCTCGGGCTGCACGCCAAGCGCCTCCAGAATCTGCCGAGGGAGGGCAATACGGCCAGCCTTATCTATTGTAATTGTTTGTACAAACATCGGCGTCTCCAAATATCAGGTCAAACTAGGCAAAAACAGATTCGACTTCGCGAACATGCAAAATTTCCGCGCGGTCGATTGGCCGAATATCGGCAGCCGTCAAAGTTAACAACGCAACGGTTTTGCCTTCAGCCGTAACAAATTCGACTTCGAAGCCGGCGCCATCATCATAACAATGAACGACCGTACCCACGTCGCCTGCTTTGAGACGATAATCTACAATATCGTGGGTCAGCGCGACAAGGTCTAACTCATTAATCATACTTCGGAAAATAATATCGGCTGTGTGCGCCGGCCAACTCGTTTTTTACGCCGCGCTTCCGGAACTGCCGGTGTTAGTGATTGCCGTTTAATCGGCAGCGAAACCACTCTACGTCTATTTTTTTTCTCCTGCTCTTTCAAATAATCGAACATTGCCTGCAGATCGTAATTAAATTTTTCGGCTTGGGCTTGGCGAAATTTGTGAATTTCTTCAACAATGGGATCGTTCCACATAATTATCCTTGCATAAGTTCGTGAGGTGTACAAATTGTGGGAAGTTCGTAACCTTGTTCAGCGACAATTCGTGCGATTTGCTTCTGTATCGTTGCATTTGCAATATGTTTGCAATTCCACGTCAAAAGATAGTTAACTCCGTAAATAGTTGCAACGGCGATGTGTAGAGCATCTTTGGAAGCTTTTTTCGGCAAAGCTTTATCTCGAACAAACACAACGCGGACGAGCCGCAACCAAAAAGCCCGACAGGAGAAAACAGAGCAAACTGAGAAGGCAATGATTGGGAAATTCTCTTTGGCTTTTTAATCTCTGTTTACTCCGTTTTCTCCGTGTTAAAAATCTTTGCTTTTTTTGCACACATTTTACTTGTTAGAGACTAGCCGCTAAATTGAGCGCTTCAACCTTTAATTCCAGCAGCGGAATGTCTTGTAAAAGATTCATACGATCTTCTGCCGCCTGCTTGTCGCCAACGCTGGCTTCGTCAACTACCGCCTGAGATATGTATAGATCAAACTGTTGACGACGCTTATTCCACCAATCGTGAGTGACTTGTTGATTGGCAGCAATAATTAAATCTCTACTCGGACGTGCAACCAGATAGCTGATCAAGCTTGTCTCAATATACACTTTTGGTTTCATATTGCATCGCTCCCCATTTACGCCTCTGCCCCGTGGCACTTCTTGTACTTCTTCCCGCTGCCGCACGGGCACGGATCGTTGCGGCCGATTCTTTCGCCAACGACGACGGGCTGGCGCTTGCCCGCCGGTTGTGGTTGTTGCGGCCGCGACGGTCCTTCAAATCCCATTCCCGCCGAGGATTGATGTACCGTCATCATTTGTTGTGGCATACGCCGACGCGCTGGCTGCGGTTCCATAATCGGTTCTTTGAAAACTATCTCCAGCACTTGCTCGTCCAGTTGTCCGATCATTTCCTCGAACATGCGAAAGCCTTCGCCCTTGTATTCGAGCAGCGGATCTTTTTGGCCGTACGCGCGCAAGTTGATGCCCTCTTTCAAATGATCCATCTCATAAAGATGCTCGCGCCACTTCTCGTCGATCGCGCGCAGCGTGGCCCAGCGCTCGATCTGGCGCATGTTTTTCGGCGTCACCAGCGTTTCTTTGTGCTCGTGGGCGTTGTGCACTGCTTTGGTCAGCGCTTCGGCCAAATCCTGTTGATTCAATCCGGGCCGCTGGCGCAAACCTTCAGGCATGCTCGTCAAAAAGAGGCGCTGAAAAGCATTTTGCAAACCTTCCCAATCCCATTCTTCCGGATGCTGGCCCACAGCATAGAGAGCGACTTTGTCTTGAATGGACGCGTCCACCATTTGCAAAATTTCTTCGCGCAAATTTTCGCCGCGCAGCGCGTGGCCGCGCCGGTTATAGACGACCGTGCGCTGCTTGTTCATCACGTCGTCGTATTCGAGCAGATGCTTGCGGATGCTGAAATTGTGTCCTTCAACGCGCTTCTGCGCGCGCTCGATCGAGCGCGTCACCATGCGATGCGTGATAACCTCGCCTTCTTCCGCGCCAAGCCGGTCCATCACCGAGGCGATGCGTTCGGAGCCGAACAGCCGCATCAAATCATCTTCGAGCGAGAGATAGAATCGCGACGCCCCCGGGTCGCCCTGCCGTCCGGAGCGCCCGCGGAGCTGGCGGTCGATGCGCCTGGCCTCGTGGCGCTCGGTGCCGATGATGTGCAAGCCGCACGGCACGCTCTCGTAACATTTATATTCTTCGAGATGCGGGCATGGCTCCACTCCCGGCTTCACTTTTTTGAGCGCGCAATTCTCATGAATCACCACCCCCTTGCCGAGTTTGATATCGGTGCCGCGACCGGCCATGTTCGTCGCGATCGTCACCGCGCCGGGCTGGCCGGCCATGGAGACGATCTCCGCTTCCTGCTGATGATATTTGGCGTTCAAAACTTTGTGCGGAATGCCCTTGCGCTTCAGCATGCGGCTCAATGTTTCGGAAACTTCGACGCTGACCGTGCCGACGAGCACCGGCCGTTTGTGCGAATGCATCTCGGCAATCTCGTCAATGACCGCGTTGTATTTCTCGCGGCGCGTGCGGTAAATCTGGTCTTCGTGATCGATGCGCCGCACCGTTTCATTGGTGGGAATGACCACCACGTCGAGCTTGTAAATTTCCCAAAATTCGCCCGCCTCGGTTTCCGCGGTGCCGGTCATGCCCGCCAGCTTTTTGTACATGCGGAAATAATTCTGCAGCGTGATGGTGGCGAGCGTTTGCGTTTCGCCTTCGACGCGCACGCCTTCTTTGGCCTCAAGCGCCTGGTGCAAACCGTCGGAATAGCGCCGCCCCGGCATCAACCGGCCGGTGAACTCATCGACAATGAGAACTTTGCCGTCACTGACGACGTACTCGACGTCTTTTTCGTAGAGCGAGTAAGCGCGCAGGAGTTGCGAGATGCTGTGGACGCGGTCGCTTTTTTCGGCGTAGTCTTTCATAAATTCCGCTTTGCGCCGCTCTTTTTCTTCGATGGCGATCTCGTTGTCTGCGTTAATCACGTTCATTCTTTCGCCGAGATCGGGCAGCACGAACATTTCCGGCTCGTTGGGCGAGAGAAATTCGCGCCCCTTTTCTGTGGTGTCGATCGTGTGCCCCTTCTCGTCGATCGCGAAGTAAAGCTCCTCGTCGAGCTCGTGCATGCGCTTATCCCGTAAATAGTCGCTCTCCACGCGATGGATGAGTTTTTGGGTACCGGCTTCCTGCAGCATTTTCATAAAGCGTTTGTTCTTGGCCGCGCCACGCCGCACTTGCAAAAGCTTGATGCCGGCATCGTATTCATTTCCTTCCTGCAAAGACTTTTCGGCCTCGGACATCAAGCGGTTGACGAGCTGCGTTTGCGTGTTGACCAGGCGTTCGACGCGCGGCTTCATGGCGTCGTACTGATCGACGCTCTGCTCCACCGGCCCGGAGATGATGAGCGGCGTGCGCGCCTCGTCGACCAGCACCGAATCCACTTCGTCGACGATCGCAAAATAATGGCCGCGCTGCACCTGGTCTTCCGGCCGCACCGCCATGTTGTCGCGCAAATAATCAAAGCCGAACTCATTGTTGGTGCCGTAGGTGATGTCGGCGTTGTAGGCATCGCGACGCTGCGGCGGGTTCATGTCGTTGGTGATGAAGGCCGGCCGCAATCCGAGAAACTCGAAAATCTTTCCCATCCATTCGCAGTCGCGGCGCGCCAGATAATCGTTGACGGTGACGAGGTGCACGCCTTTGCCGGCCAGCGCATTCAAATAAAGCGGCAACGTGGCGACGAGTGTTTTGCCTTCGCCGGTGGCCATCTCGGAAATCTTTCCTTCGTGCAAAACCGTGCCGCCCAGCAATTGCACGTCGAAGGGCACCATGTCCCATTTGATCGGCTGCCCGACCACATTCCAAGTTTGGCCGCAGAGCCGGCGGCAAGTTTCCTTGACGACGGCATAAGCTTCGGGCAAAATGGCATCGAGCGTTTCTTTGATAATTTGCCGTTCTTCATTCTCAAGCTCGGCAACTTTCTCGCGCAACGCTTCGGTCGTAAGCTCTGGCTCCGGTTCCGCCTCGGGGTCATCCACGCCATTGCCGCTAATGCCTTCAGTCTCGCCGCGCAGCAGCGCATTCAATTTGAAAAGCTCGGCGCGCACCTCCGCCGTCGCTTCGGCGATTTGCGTTTTGCATTGATCCGTTTTTGCGCGCAGCTCGCCGTCGGGCAGATCATGCAGCGTTTCGTAAATTTCGTTGATTTGCACCACGCTCGGGCGAATGCGCTTGATATCGCGCTCGTGTTTGCTGCCAAAAATTTTGGTTAAAAGACTCATGAAAAAACTCACTAATCCTTGTGTTCTCGAATATTTCTCGCCTACATGGGGCGACACAAAAAATTCGACCTTATAACTTTATTTCATTCGTTCTTTTGCCATAATGCTTGGATATTTCCCAATCGCCATCAAGACCTGACGTTCCAAAACGCGGCCGCTGTGATTGAAACCGAAGATCTGCGCCGTTGCTTTTCCAATATCGGTTAAGGGGCGAATGAGAACGCCATCCAATTTAAAATGATCCGCCCACCAATCTATTCGGGGGTTAAAAAAGCGGATAAATTGCTGGGTAGGCCACACAACCGATCCGACATCCGTTCCCTTGTGGCGATTGCAGAAGACGCAAGCATACGCCAGATTTTCCGGCGTCGTTGAGCCGTCGTGTTTCAAACTAATGATATGGTCAACCTGGCAACCATAGTTTGTGCCAATTTCATGAATCAAACAATACTCGCATAAAAATGCAGCGCGCATGGCTACCAGTTGACGCAAATCGTCACTAATGTAGCTGCTCATTGGACAAACTGATGGGCGCGTGCTTTGGCCAATCTCATGATATGCTCTAATTGCATATAATGATCCAATTCGGCTTTTTCATCCGGTGTGAGGCCGATAGTTTTTTCCCGATGAATGAGATCAGCCACCCGCGCTTTGGCGGCTTCGGAAGGCTGATACGTGATAACACCATGCGGCGTTGTGCCTGCCGCAATAAAATCTATAATTTCTTCGTATGCTTTCATCGTGCTCATGGATTTAACGAAATCGGTTTGTAACCCACTCCCCACACACGTAAAAGATCACGGCATCCATCCTCGAATGAGTGTGTGAAGTCTACCATCTGATAGCCCGTGAGCGTCCAGGAAAACTGCTTATGTTCACAAGGGAGATAAAGCAGAGGAATGATTCTATCATTTAAACGAGGTTCAGCCAATGCGAACATCAATTCCCTCTTTACCCATATCGAGTTGACCGCATTGGGTGAAAGCACGATGGCGAACCAATCACATCGTTGCAGCGCCGCGCCGATTTCGTCATGCCATTGCTGCGATCCAATCAGATTCGTCCGGCTATACCATACCGGCATGCCGTGCCGTCGCAAGACCTCAACCAAATCAGAGACAAACTGTCTATCCCGATCTGAGTGAGAAATAAAAATTTCTGTCAGCAACATAAAATGAAGTAAACAGGAAGCCGGATGTGCATTCAAGCTGCGGCTAAAAGCGCCTGGGCAATTTGCTTAAAATCTTCCTTCTTGCCGTTATCAGCCAGCTTGACAAGCTTTAAGCGCCGCAATATTCCGGGAATTTCATTCTCCGGAAGTTTTTCCGGCGGGCCAGCGAGAACGGTGACCAAGCGATCGCGAAAACGTTGCTCGCTCAAGGCGTACTGGATGTCACGTTTTACCCAGCTTGAGTTTAATGTGTTTGGCGTATAAAGAACAACCATCGCCTCGGCCTCACGAAGCGCTTGCCCGATTTTTTCCGCCCAGTTGTCGCCGGGAAATATTTCCCTTTCGCCGTCCCAAACTTCCAGACCGGCGTTCTGCAAAGCAGTTGCAACCTCTCTAACCAGCGGCTCACCCGTGTGGGAATGACTGATGAAGACTTTCATAGTTTCTGCAAAAATAAAGTTGAGTGACAGAGCTTTTATTCAAGATAGGCAAAAAATCCCAAAAAATCAATACGTGAAAAGGAGATGCCAAAACTCATGCTTGGGCAGTTTCCAAAAGCGCCTGCGCAATCTGCCTGACGTCTTCTTCCTTGCCGTTGCCGGCCAATTTGACAATTTTCAACCGCCGCAAAATCCCAGGAATCTGCTCCTCCGGCAGTTTTTCCGGAGGACCGGCGAGCACAGTGATTAAGCGATGGCGAAAGCGTTTTTCACTTAGGGCGTAATCGATGTCACGCTGCACCCAATTGGACTTTAGGGCGTCAGGTGTGAGAAGAACGACCATTGCCTCAGCTTCGCGAAGCGCCTGCGCGACTTTCTCCGCCCAGTTGTCTCCGGGAAAAATTCCAGCTTCGTCGTCCCAGACTTCCAAACCGGCTTGCTGCAAAGTGGCGGCAATTTTTCTGGCCAGTGGTTCGTCGTTGTCAGAATGACTGATGAAGACTTTCATAACTTATAGCCAAAGATTTAGTTCCAAACCAAAGTAAAAAAATCCTACAAAATCAAGATGACGATAGATTCATTCGTTATCCTCATTCCCCTCGCTCAATCCGCGCCCTTTTTTATGCAACCGCCCTTCCTTGCGCAAATCGATGAGCACGGCGTCGAGAATGCCGTTGACGAAGCGGCCGCTTTTCTCGGTGCTGAATTTTTTGGCGATCTCGATGGCCTCGTCGATGGTGACTTTCGGCGGGATATCCGGAAAGTGCAAAAACTCGCACAGCGCCAGGCGCAAGATGAGCTTGTCCAAAATCGCGATGCGATTAAATTCCCAATTGACGGCTTTACGCCGAATCATCGTGTCATAATTGGGAATATCCGCTACGCTGCGGCGAAACAGCTCGGCGGCAAATTCTACAACTGCTGCCGGCTCGTCTTTGCCGAGAATCACCTCGCTCACAATTTGCTCCGGCGGATTGCCGGACAAATCGTGTGCATAGCACGCTTGCAGAGCCAATTCGCGCGCATGGCGGCGTCCGCTGCCTTGTGACATCAGAGTCCAAAAACTATTTAATGATAAAATGATTATGGCAAAATAATCATCGAATTATTTTGTCACAAAATTATTTTGTATTACGAACTCCTTTTGGGAGTCAAGGCCGCATTGGGTCATGTCGCCCTTAAAACAGTCGGGAATACTTCAACCGCGGCCCATTAACTACATAAGACAAAAAAATGAATTTTGCAAACAAATTTAATGCACCGGCGTCAGCCAACCATAAACGTCTTCGGCCCGGCCTTCGACGATCGCGAAGAACCGGTCCTGGAGGCGGCCGGTGAGCGGCCCGCAAGCGCCGTTGCCGATCGTGATCCGGTCGATGGAGCGAATCGGTGTGATTTCTGCAGCGCTGCCGGTGAAAAAAACTTCGTCGGATATGTACAGCATTTCGCGCGGCACATTCGCTTCGATCACCTCGCAGCCCAATTCCCGCGCCATCGTGATCGTGCAATCGCGCGTGATGCCCGGCAAAATGCTGGCGGTCAACGGCGGCGTGTAAAGCTTGCCGCGATAGAGCAAAAAAATATTTTCGCCGCTGCCTTCGCTCACGTAGCCGTTTGAATCCAGCATGATGCCTTCGACGTAATGATCGATCTTCGCCTCCAATTTAACGAGCTGCGACGGCATGTAGTTCGACGCCGCTTTGGCCATCGACGGAAAGGTGTTGGGGCGCATGCGATTCCAAGAGGCGACGCGCACATCGACGCCGGCCTTCAGCGCCTCCGGGCCGAGATACTTTCCCCACATCAACGCCGCAATCGCGACCACCGTCGGGCAAAGCCGTGGATCGACGCCGAGGCTGTGATAACCGCGAAACGCTACCGGGCGCAAGTAGCATGCTTCCAGCCGATTCAGCTTGACGACGTCGATGCACGCCTGCATGATTTCCGCCTTGGTGAACGGCATGTCGATGCGATAAATTTTGGCCGAATCAAATAGCCGGTCGATGTGGTCTTTCAGGCGAAAGATCACCGGCCCATTCGCCGAATTGTAACAACGAAATCCTTCGAAAACGCTCGAGCCATAATGAATCACGTGAGACATCACATGCACCGTGGCCTCCTGCCAACGGACCATTTTGCCGTTGAACCAAATTTTTGTCTTCTCATCGAAGCCGGTCGAAACAGCGTTTTTGGTTTTGGGTTTCGCCTGCCGCGCCTTCTGCATGCGGGCGGCATAAGCTGCTTTGCCGTTGGGTAGCCGCGTCATGTTTCCTCTCCTCGAATTAGTTTGTAGTGGCGCCTTTAGGCGTTCAACTTTTGTTGGAAGCTCGACGCCTACTCGCTCCGTCCTTCCTTGTTTCAGAAGGATACGAAGCGGAGAAGGCGCAACTACGAACGTTACGCCATCAAGCTGCGGGCGATAACGAGTTTCTGGATTTCCGACGTTCCCTCGTAAATCTCCGTGATTTTCGCGTCGCGCATATAGCGCTCGACCGGATAATCTTTCAGATAGCCGGCCCCGCCAAAGATTTGAACTGCCTTCACCGCGCAATCAACCGCCACGTGCGACGCGTACAACTTGGCTTTGGCCGACTGGACGGAAAATTTTTCTCCGCTGTCCTTCGCAACGGCGGCTTGATAAATGAGCAGCCGCGCCGCATCGATTTCCGTCGCCATATCAGCCAGCATAAAATTGATCGCCTGAAACTCAATGATCGGCTGGCCGAATTGTTGGCGTTCTTTGGCGTATTTGACCGCCGCCTCGAACGCCGCACCCGCAATGCCGAGCGCTTGCGCCGCGATGCCGATTCGCCCCACATCGAGAATCGCCATTGCAATTGAGAAACCTTTGCGTTCCTCGCCCAGCAAATTCGCCGCCGGCACTTTGACGCCGTCAAAATTCAGCATGGCGGTATCGCTGCTGCGGATGCCGAGTTTTTTCTCTTTCTTGCCGACCGAAACGCCTGGGAAATTTCTCTCAACGATGAAAGCGCACACGCCTTTAACGCCGGCTTTCTTGTCCATTGTAGCGAACACGATGAGATGATCGGCGTGAACGCCGTTGGTGATAAAGTTTTTGGCGCCATTAATAATATAATGATCGCCGCGCTTTTCTGCAACCGTCATCATGTTGCCGGCGTCGCTGCCGGTGCCAGGCTCCGACAGGCAATACGCGCCGAGCGCCTTGCCGGTCGCCAACGGCACGAGATATTTTTGCTTTTGCGCTTCGGTGCCGAATTTTTCGAGGCCGTAACAAACCAGCGAGTTGTTCACCGAGAGCGCCACGCCGACCGAGGCATCGATTTTGGAAAGTTCTTCGACCACCAACGTGTAGGTGACCGTATCAGCGCTCTGGCCGCCATATTGTGAACTTACGGTCATTCCCATATATCCCAGCTCGCCGAGCTTTTTGATCTGCTTCTCGGCAAATTTTTCCTGCTCGTCACGCTCGGCCGCATCCGGCGCCACCTCCGTCTCTGCAAAGCGGCGGATTTCGTCGCGGATTTGGGTTTGCTCTTCGGTTAACTTGAAGTCCATGCGCTCCTCACTTCATAAATTTATTCACGCATACGAATAAAATCCTTGCCCCGTCTTTTTGCCGAGATATCCGGCCGCCACCATTTTGCGCAATAGCGGACACGGGCGATATTTGTCATCACCCAGTTGCTGGTGCAACACTTCCATAATGTGCAAACACACATCGAGGCCGATAAAGTCCGCCAGCGCCAACGGCCCCATCGGGTGGTTCATGCCGAGCTTCATGACGTTGTCAATCGCTTCTTTCTCGGCCACGCCTTCCATCACACAATAAATCGCCTCGTTGATCATCGGCATGAGCACGCGATTGGAGACGAAGCCGGGATAATCATTAACCGCCACCGGCTTTTTGCCGAGCGCCTTGCTGAGCTTCATAACGGTATTGAACGTTTCGTCATCCGTCGCCAAGCCGCGAATCACTTCCACCAGCGTCATCAGCGGCACCGGATTAAAGAAATGCATGCCGATGACTTTCTCCGGACGTTTTGTCACCGCTGCAATTTCAGTGATGGAGATGGACGAGGTGTTGCTCGCCAAAATCGTTTCCGGCGGGCACATCGCATCCAATTCAGCAAAAATTTTCTTTTTGAGCGCCGGCTCTTCGGTTGCCGCTTCCACCACCAGTTCGCCATTTGCGACAGCCTTTAATTCAGTGGCAGTGGCAATGCGGCCGAGAATCGTCGCCACTTCATTGACGGCAATAATGCCTTTTTTCACCTGCCGCTCCAAATTGGCTTTGATCGTGGCCAACGCGCGGACGAGAAACTCCTGCTTGATATCCACCAAAGTGACCGCGTAGCCGAATTGGGCAAACACGTGAGCGATGCCGTTGCCCATCGTGCCGCCGCCAATCACACCGATGCGTTCCATCTGCGCCTCACTCTCTTGGTCAAGATTAGTTTCCTACATGAATCCAGACGAGGCCGTCTGGGTTACGCGACATTCTCTACAATCACCGCCGAGGCCTCGCCGCCGCCGAGGCAAATCGCCGCCATGCCGTATTTCTTTTTGTATTCTTGCAGTGCGTGAATGAGCGTGACGAGAATCCGGCAGCCGCTGGCGCCAATCGGATGCCCGAGCGCAACCGCACCGCCATGCACGTTCAGCTTGTCCAGCGGAATGCCGAGCTTCTGCTGCGCCGCCAACGCCACTACCGCAAACGCTTCGTTGATTTCGAAGAGATCGATTTTATCGAATGCAAAGCCGGATTTTTTGATAATTTTTTCAATCACGTCAATCGGTGCGGTGGTGAACCATTCCGGTTTTTTCGCGGCAGAAGCCTGGCTGAGAATTTTTGCCTGCGCCTTAACGCCGAGCTTATCTGCCACGTCTTTCGCCATCACCACAATCGCTGCGGCGCCGTCGTTTATTTTGGAAGCATTGGCCGCGGTCACCGTGCCTTCTTTGTCAAACGCCGGCCGCAGCGTCAGCATTTTTTCAAAGTTGACCTTCATCGGTTCCTCATCTTCTTTAACGAAAATGGGTTCCCCTTTTTTCTGGGGCAACGGCACGGCGACGATTTCTTTAGCAAAAAGGCCTTTCTCTTGCGCGGCTAAAGCGCGTTTGTAGCTCATCGTCGCAAACTCGTCCTGCGCATGGCGCGGAATGTTGCACTCCCGCGCGCAAAGCTCGGCGGCATTGCCCATGTGGAAATTGTTATAAACATCCCACAATCCATCTTTGATCATGCTGTCAACCAGCTCGCCGTGGCCGAGGCGATAGCCGTCGCGCGCTTTGTCGAGCAAATAAGGCGTATTCGACATGCTTTCCATCCCGCCGGCTACGATAACGTCGGCATCGCCGAGCATGATCGCCTGCGCCGCGAGCATCACCGCTTTGAGGCCGGAGCCGCAAACTTTGTTGATCGTCATGCAAGTAACATCCACCGGCAAACCGGCTTTGATCGCGGCTTGTCGCGCCGGCGCTTGCCCGACTCCGGCCGGCAGCACGCAGCCCATGATCACTTCGTCAATTCTTTTTGAATCAATACCGGCGCGCCGCACCGCTTCTTTCACGGCAATGGCGCCAAGCTCCGGCGCCGGCAACGAAGCCAGCGCGCCTTGAAACGCGCCAATCGGCGTGCGACAGGCGCCGGCGATAATGACTTCACGAAATGGTGTTGGCATGATTGGCTCCCTCTGTTTCGAGTTTCTTTGCAATCTAACCCGACTGATTATTCGATGGCGTAGTGAATTTCCAGGATATTTTTCAGCGGAAGCGAAGTATTGGCTAAACTGGAAGCGGTTCTTTCGCTGGTTGGCAAATCTTCACGTCCAATCTCTTCGACATAAAAGTTTTTTGTTTCATGAGTTCCCGGCCATTGCGGATCTTGACCCGGCGTCAAAGCCGTGAAAGCGATCTTATACTTTTCCGAGCCGGCCGGCAATGGAAATCTTTCTTGCGGCGCCGGAACACCGCCGGTGAACCACACCTGCTGCGAAGGATAAGAAAAGTTGATGCCGTTGGCAGCAATCACTATTCTCACCGGGCCGGTGGAGGTGACGTTTTTGATGGCCAACCAATGTTGTTTGATTTCCGGTTTGCTTTTGGCTTTGCCGGCATCGCCGAAAAAATAGCCCAGCGAGCCGCCGGCAACCGTGATCAACGCGACAACGATCGCCTGGAACGCAGTTATTTTTGCGGCTTGTACTTGCGAATCTTTCTGTTTGTTTTCCATGTCCTCATCGAAATCGGCGTTCAACATTTTCTTACAAAACGACTGGCTCCACCTTCCAATTCCCTTCAACTTGCTGCAAATATCCGGCGTTGATGCGCGGCGCGTGCTCGAACACCAGCAGCCATAGTTCTTCAAAAGCTTGCTGCAAAATTCTTGGCTTGGTCTCCATCGTTAATTTGGGGTAGAGATCGTAACCCATCACATACGGCGTTTTGAGGTGCGAAGTCGTCGGCACCAAATCCGCCAGAAAAGCCGCGGTTTTTCCGGCGCTCTTGATTTTGACGATGGTGTGGTAAAGCGTGTGTCCGGGCGCGAGAAAACTCTCGATGCCGGGCAACACTTCAGTCGTGCCATCGAGAAGTTGAAGCTGGCCGCTCTTTTCCAGCGGTTCCCAATTCCATTTCAAATAGCTCGCGCGGCTGCGATCATCCGGATTTTTGGCAACTTCATATTCACCGCGTTGCGCAAAATAACTGGCATTCGGGAACGTCGGCACAATTTCTCCGGCGGTGTTCCGGCGCGTGTTCCAGCCGATGTGATCGAAGTGCATGTGCGACATGATGACGTGGGTGACATCTTCGGGCTGCAACTGCAAATCGGCAAGCTGATCGAGCAAAGTCTTCTCGCGCTGCACGCCGAACATTGTGCCGAACTTTTCATCGAATTTATCGCCGACGCCGGTGTCGATGAGAACCTTTTCATTGCCGCGAATGACGAGCAAACAATTCAATCCCATGAGAATGCGATTCTTCTCGTCGGGTGGATCAGTGCGTTCCCACAACACGCGCGGCACCACGCCGAACATGGCGCCGCCATCGAGGCGGAAGAGGCCGTCGGGCACAACGAAGATGTCGAAGTCGCCGAATTTCATTAATTTTTTGGTGTAAAAGTTTTTTGTGCTCTTGTTTTTGCAATCCTTGTTTTAGCCGCTTGGTTTTCGTCTTTCAATCTTTTGAGAAAACTGGTCAAAAATTTGGCATCCACCGATGAACGGTCAATAGTGATAATGAGTTTGTCTTTTGTCGATTTGATTTCAAAGGCTTCCATAACTACACCTCATATTGCACCTTAATTTTGCACATATAAAAGTCAAACCCCAATTTTCCTTCAGTTGTTGAAATCAATTGGATGGCAGTTTTGGCCTTACGATGCAAAATCGGGGTTGCATGTAAAATAATCTGCGCATAAAAGCTCAAATTTGGCATTGATTCTCAAGCATCTCTATCACTTTGACAACATTTTGGTAGTAATTTTTTATCGTTGTATAGGTTATTCCAACATTCTGCCCGTGCGCGATATTGTTTCTCACTGCAACAATACTATCAACCGCATCCTTCAACTCGCCATCGGTTACTATCTTGAGTTCATCTGCCCATGTGGGACTGAACGACTTCGTCAATTCAAGAATTTTCTCCATCTTGGGATTTTGAAAACCCTTCAACTCGCTTTCGACAAAGTTTGCTACATAGTGCGATGCTTTATTTCGGGCGTATTGACCATAAATTGCACGTATGGAAACTTCTAAAAATCCCGAGACAAGAACACACAAGTACCGAGCCCAATGAGATTGAAGCTCGACATCTCCCGAAAAGGTTGCAATTTGCTTGAACAGGTTGTCAAGTCGCTGTTGATAGCGTAAGGCTTCGTTGTTTTTCATTCTACATCAGTGAAAGCGTTGGTTGCCAGTTTTACTCGACGATTCACTTTTTCATCATCAGAAGTTTGAGTTTGACAGGCGGTAAGAAAATTATCATTACTCAAGAGGTTCTGATACCGTGCTTCCAATGTTTCACAATTTAGAATATTGCCTCGAGCCAACCTTCGTGCTATACCAACCATTACCGCGTCAAAAACAGCCGCATTTAGTGCCCTTTTGGGCCTAAAGGCTTTGCTTCCTAGACATTTGTGAGCAACTTCGATCGTTCGCACAAATGCCTGACAGAGTTCTTCTTCTGATTGGAATTTTAAGTGCCGGTTCTTGCCCATGTAGCTATTAAGGAACGCCTTCATCGGCCGCTTATACTTCTCGGCACTGAAGTAAAGTGCAAGAAAACGGAGAATAAGTTCTTGATCTCTCAAGTTTTTATTTGCCGGGCCCAATATAGCGCGCCACGATTTATTTTCATTGAGCCTTTTAAGCAGATCACTGAATTCACCATGGTAAATACACGCACGAATCTCTTGAGGCTGAAGTCGAATACCACCAGTATTTAACCGTTCGAAGATGTGGTAAATACTGCTATCGTCTTCGGAGGGCTCGTCTTGTTTGACAATTGTTGCGTGTATTATGGAGTCGTCCAATCGGCGTCGATCTTCATCTGGAAGTAATTTATATATGACGCCATTAAATTGCGTTTGAACACCCTTTAGAGCAAACTCTCGTCCGCTATCTGCGAATATGCCATTGTAGAAATACTGAAGCGTACGCAATCGTTGCTGTCCATCAATTACTAACAACTTTTGCGTTTCTTGCTCTTTCGCTAAGAATATACCTGGAACTGGCAAACCAAGTAAAAGGGATTCTATAAAGCGTGAGGCCTGCTTTAACGTCCATACGAAACCACGCTGGAATGGCGGGACATATATACTTCCGTCGTCGATGCGCTTGAAAAGGCTATCGACGGGATAGTCTGCTCCATAGCTTGTTATGGAGTACTTGAAAGGGATGACCTCATCTGAATCATCTCCGAGGTTGTCTTCAATAGCGGGTTCAGGTTCTTGAATCATGATTAGCTTGCTCCTTTTTGACTCGCATATTGGTACCAATATCAAACAACGACAATTCCTTCAACACCTCTCTTAAAATCACCAGCCTCTGCACCTCGCTCGGCCTTCACCAATCTCCGTCAGCTTGGCGTCGCGCCAGTAGCGCTCGACGGGATAGTCCGTGATGTAGCCGTAGCCGCCGTTAAATTGAACTGCTTTGTTGCAGGCTCACGATCGCATCAATCTTGATAAGCCTCTGCGTATGCTTTCACTTCTTCCGGTGTATAGATAAGAAAGCCTAATACTTGCTGTCTTTCGTCAGGAGCAAGATGAGAACGAAGTAGCTTCCAAACCGCTCCCTGACGAGCTTCATGATCCATCGTTAAAAACTTCTCGGATATAATAAATCCTGAAATTCGTTCGTCGGGTTCATGATCGAAGCGAATCTCTACATCGGCGAATTGCGTCTTGAGGATGTCGATTATTTTTTGTTCAATCGTACCCATTGCTAACCTCCTAATTGAATGAGCTCTCTAGCGGCTTCGTAAAGCTTTTTGCTGTTAAGTTGCCAGAGATCGTGCCGCTCATCGAAGCTTGGATCGTTAAGCAGGCGAAAGGCACGCAACAAACATTCAACCGCCAAGCCCGAAGCGTACATGGCGAAAGGGTAATGCCCTTCGGCATGTAAAAGATCGGCGTCCGCGATTCTTTCCAATGCCGCACCGTAATAATTTTTAGCGGTTGATACCATAAACTCATCTCCCGATTAAACAAATCAAGCAATCTCTTTCAACACCTCTCTGGAAATCACTAACCGCTGCACCTCGCTGGTGCCTTCACCAATCTCCGTCAGCTTCGCGTCGCGCCAGTAGCGCTCGACGGGATAATCCATGATATAGCCGTAGCCGCCGTAAATTTGGATGGCCTTGTTGCACGCGCGCATGGCCATCTCGCTGGCGAATAGCTTGGCCATCGCCGCCTCTTTGAGGTAGGGTTTGCCGTCGTCTTTTAAACGTGCGGCATGATGCACCATCAAACGCGCGCCGTGGATTTCCGTCGCCATATCCGCAATGTACCACCGAATGGCTTGAAACTCGGCAATCGCTTGTCCGAAAGCTTTGCGCTCTTTGGCATACGCGGCGGATTTTTCCATCGCGGCTTGCGCCAATCCGACGGCCATCGCGCCGATGCCGATGCGGCCGCCGTCGAGCGTTTTTAGCGCGATTTTGAAGCCTTCATTTTCCTTGCCCAACAGATTCGCCGCCGGCACGCGGCATTGGTCGAAAGAAATCTGCCGCGTGTCCGAAGCGCGCAGACCGAGCTTGTTCTCTTTCTTGCCGATGATCACGCCGGGAAAATCGCGTTCGACGATAAAAGCGCTGATGCCCTTCGTTCCAACGTCCGGATTGGTTTTGGCGAGAACGACGTAAGTTCCTGCATTGCCGCCGTTGGTGACATACATCTTGCTGCCGTTAAGAATATAAAAATCGCCGTCGCGCCTCGCCGTGGTTGAAAGCGAGCCGGAGTCCGAGCCGCTGTGCGGTTCGGTGAGACAGAACGAACCGAACTTTTTGCCCGCGAGCAAAGCGGGCAAATACTTTTTCTTTTGTGCTTCCGTGCCAAACGTCGCTATCGGCCCGCAGCAAAGCGAACAGTGCGCCGCCACCGAAAGCACGGTGGAGCCACACGCTTTGGCGACTTCTTCGATCATCAACGCAAACGATAGCGCGTCCATTTCGGCGCCGCCGTATTCCGCGGAGAAACCGATGCCGAGAAATCCCAACTCGCCCATTTTGCGAAGATTGTCGGCTGGAAAAGCCATCGTGACATCGATTTCAGCCGCTATCGGCTCGATTTCTTTTTTGGCAAACTCGCGCACCGTATCGCGCAGCATGATTTGTTCTTCAGTCAGGTACATGGGCAATCAGTTCCTTCTTTTGACAGTTTTTTTCGTGAAGCAAAATAATTTGCAACGAAAAGAGACCTGAAACAAAACTGCTTTAGCCGGCCTTTGCTTTGCGCTTTTTCGTTGCGGTTCCCTTTTTGTTGCAAAAAATCATTCTCCTTTGAAATTCGGTTGCCGTTTTTGCGCAAACGCCGCCAAAGCTTCGCGGCGATCTTTGGTTGGGATCACGCGGCGATAGCATTCGAATTCAATTTCCAACGCGCGTGATAGCGGCTCATCCATTCCCCGCTGCATCGCTTCTTTGGAGGCCTGGACCGCGATCGGGCCATTGGCGGCAATCAACTTCGCATAATACAACACCGCATCTGCCAATTCAGTTTCAGGCACGACGCGATTAGCCACCCCGTGAGCCAAACACTCATTCGCCTCGAACATTCGCGCGGTGGCAATCCAATCCAACGCGCGCGCGTAGCCAATGAGCCGCGTCAATCGTTGCGTGCCCCCTGCGCCGGGAATGATGGCGAGCGCGGTTTCGCGCAATCCCATTTTCGCCGTGTCGGCCAACACGCGAATATCCGCGGTGAGCGCCAGTTCCATGCCGCCGCCGGCTGCCGTTCCCTGCACCGCCGCGATCACCGGCACTTTAATATCAGCGACCGCTTGAATCGCATCCCGAATACCCTGTACAACTTTTTCGACTTCGGCATCAGGAACGTCTTGCCGCTCTTTGAGATCGGCGCCGGCGCAAAAATGCTTGCCTTCCGCATTCAGAATGAGCGCGCGCAGCTCGCGGCGCTCGGTGTCGCGTTTGGCAATATGCGCGGCCGCAAAAATTTCGCCGACGAACTGGCGATTCAGCGCATTCACCGGCGGGCGATTGAGCGTCAACCGGCCGATGTAATCTTCGACACGATAACGAACAAATTGAAAATCAGCCACGGCCTCCTCTTCAAAATTAGTGAAGTTCGACTTGGGCACAACGACTATAGGAATTTAGCAAAATTTCGCTACCCAAGTCGAACTTCGCCCTGCTCTTTTTGGGATTTTTGAAAAACCTCTTCCGGCACTTCGATTTCCATTTGCAAAAGCCCCAACCCGTGCGTTTTGCCCTGCGCATCGGTTTTTAAACTCTCCGAGCCGCCGCCGCCCAACGCGTCGTGCAAAATAAAATTGAGCGCCAGCAAATTGGGCACTTCATACCGCTCGACCGCGCCTTTGCAGATGGCGTGAAAATGTTGCTTGACGCGCTCCGGCGTCAGAAATTGTTTCAGCCATTCATAGCCCTCGCGGCTGTACGCGACGATGCCGACATTGCTGGCGTCGCCTTTATCGCCGCTGCGAGCGTGGGTGATTTCAAAAAGATGTATGCGTTTCATTTCGCACTTTGAAAACGTTTGTGCAGACGTGATTTTAAGCCGCCAACTTTTTCTATTTTAATTTAAAGCTGTGCTTAAACGTGGAAATCTTTGGCGTCTCATATCGATTCAGGATATTGGCTGCGGCAATCGCATGGACGCCTTCGAGTCCGAGCACGGCATTGAGAAAACTGATCAGTGCCTCTTTGGCATTTTCGTTGCTAAAAAGCAGCGTGAAAGCAAAGGCTGTACGGGGGTCGGCAAATTGCATGGCTTATTCTCCACCTTTCATGGTTCTTCAACTCATCCAACGCATGCAAAGAGTCGCAGCACGATTTTAATCACGCCTCCGAATCTAATCTTAAACCGCCAATTTTTCTATTTCATCGCGTGAAAGTCCGGTCGCTTCCGAGATTAAGTTCATGTCAAGGCCTCTTTGCCGCATGAACCGCGCTATTTCCAGGTTGCGCTCCTGCCGGCCTCCATGCCAAGCTTCTTTGCGAGCGGCGGTGATCATTCCTCGATCGTCCTGCATTTTCACGGCTGCGGCGTCATATTCCTCCCATTCTTCTTTGGTCATATTCGCGCGGTTCGCCATCTCGAAAGCTTTGCGGTAAGGCTCCTCATTCAACTTGACCGGAATCATCTCCAAGTGGCCGGCATGCTTGAGGAAATAGCACCACTTCTCGATTGGGGTCTCAAGTTCCTCTGCCGTCTTGTTGAACTTGGCCAACTCGATAAAATAATGCCGAATCTGATCCAGGTAACAATTATTCGTCATGGTCTCGCGGAATTCGTGGCAAGAAAGGTAATGCTCAAATTCCTTGAACATTTCGAAATCGACGATCGTAATCGCGATCACTTGGTTGAGCTTGGGATAATCTATGCCAATCGGGATCTGCCCGACATAAGCTTTACAGGCATTGTACTGAATTCGCTTCTCGAAGCCTTCAGCGTACTGCACCTGCATCTCGACGACGAATTCCACACCGCGATTGTCGCGGCATTTGACGTCTAAAAAGCTGCGCTTGAGCGTAGAGATTTTCGGCGCCTGATATGGATTCAAAATGGTAACTTCGGAAATCGCATGCACGCCTTCAAGGCCGAGCACGGCATTGAGGAAGCTAATCAGCACGTCTTTGGCTTTCTCATTGCCAAAAATCAGCGTGAATGCAAAGTCTGTGCGGGGATCGGCAAATTGCATAATTCCATCTCCACTATTGTGGCTTTTCCAGCGAATGCAGCGAATCCAAACCTTCCGGCATCGGCAGCACCCATTTGATGGGTTGCACGGTGCCGTCTTTGCGGACGGTGCGCTCGACATATTTGCACTTCAGCACCGAATGCTCGATCCAAATGCCGTCTTCGATGATCGAGCCGAAGATATAGCTGGTGCCTTTGATCAGCACGTTGTTGCCGAGGCGCGTCGGAAACTCGTCCGCGCCGGTCATGTTCACGCTCGATTCGATGCGGCAATTCTCGCCGATGATGAGATTGCCCTTGACGATGTCGCCCTGCAAAATTTCCGAATTGCGGCCGAGGCGCAGCGTCTGGTGCGGATACGTGCTCAGACTGACGTTCTCGTGAATCTTTACATTCTCGCCGAGCACGACGTTGCCATCGAGCACGGCGCGGCTTTTGATGACAACGCCCTTGTCGAGCTTCACGTTGGGGCCGAGATGCACGCCCTTGCCGATTTCGATGTCGAGCGGAGCGCTGGTTTTGTCCAATTCCAAAATCTGCTCGATCACTTCGTCGGCGATAAAGAAATCGTTTTTATCCTCGATCAGGATGAGGTCTTTCAACCGGTCGTAAGCCTTCTCTCGCGCGATCTTTTCCATCTCCTTCAGCACACTTTTGTTGTTGAAGCCGAGCACGGTGCTGGGATCTTTGGCGCTCGAGGCGCGCACCGTCAAACCGTTTTTGTTAAAAATCGCGATCAAGTCTGTGACGTAAAGCTCGCCCTGCGTGTTGTCCGGCTGCAGCGTCTCGATATATTTCATCAACGGGGCGGCGCTGAAAGCATAGACGCCGGTGTTGAACTCGCGCAGATTCAACAACTCGTCGCGGGTGAAGCTGTAAGTTCGGCGGTTGTATTGCGCGCGGTACGGTTTGTCGGGCGCCATCGCGAGAATATCGCGATGCTCGCGAATCTCGATCACCTTGCCGGCGTCGTCGCCTGCCGGCCTTCCATCGGCGTCGCGCTCCGGCACGCGAATGATGCGGCCATAATAATTTTGCGCCGGATTGCCCTGATATTCGGCAGTGAGCACGATCATATCGCAGGGATGTTTCTCGAAATCTTCGCGCAGATCACGCACCGCTTCGCGATTCAACAGCCCCATGTCGCCGGGAAAAACATAAACCGCGCCATGATATTTGGGATTCGGCAATGCCTGCAACCCCACGCGCACCGCATCGCCGGTGCCGCTTTGCTCGCCTTGATAAACAAAAACGCGCTGCTCGGCTTTGCCGATCGCTTGCGCCACTTCCACTGCTTTGATACCGACGACGATGATCAGATTCGATGCGCCCAGGCCGTCGCGCGCGGCATTGGCCACCCGCGTCACCGTCGGCACGCCCCAAATGTTGTGCAGCATTTTAGATTTTTCCGAGCGGATGCGCTTGCCATGTCCGGCGGCCAAAATCATGGCGACGGCCGGCTCGCTTTCATTGATTTTTGAAGATAATGCTTCGAGTTGTGCGATCTTGTCGCGAAAACGTTCTTCCATAGACAGAGCCTCTTCGCTAAGTTGTGAGTGCTGTAAGATGTTGAGGTTCGCAATTTCATTGTCCAGACCAGCGGTCTGGGTTACTAAAATTCGGCCACTTCCACATGCGGCACAATTTTGTCTTTGCCGACCAATGCCGGCCAATATGAAATAATCTCCGTCGCTTTCGGCCGGCCGCCGGCGAATCCGGTCACGCCGGGCGGCCCGCTGGTGACCAAAGGCACGATCTCCATGCCGAAGCGATTGACCTTCGCTTTGTCTTTGTCTTTAACGCCGACACGCAAAACGATTTCCGGCGGATCGATCGTCGGCACGATACCTTCGTGACAAACACCGGCGCCGAGATATTCGACGCAACGATTCTCTTCGGGAAAAGTGACGCCGTCGCTCTCGAGCCGCTGCCAAATAATATCGGCACACAGACGCGCTTTGTCAAGCGCATTCGGCCCCGAGATGGTGAGCTGGCCGACGGCTTTGTAGCCGCTCTCGTAGCTGATGCTGACTTTGAGAAATTTTGTCGGCGCGTTGCCATTAATGCTATGCAGGCGCACACGATTCACGCCGGCCTGCTCCAAATGAATCGAAGTGAAATCGGCAATCACATCCGGCGTGATGTAGTGGCGCGGATCGCCCATTTCGTAAACGAGCTGCGAAGCAACGGTATCAATGCTGACTTTGCCGCCGGTGCCCTCGTGCTTGGTGATGAAAAATTCGCCGCTCGGATATGCTTCGATAATGGGATAGCCGATGCGCGCAAAATCTTCGATCTCTCGCCAGTTGGTGTAATTCGCGCCGGTACATTGCGCGCCGCATTCGACGATGTGGCCCGCCACCGTGCCGGCCGCGAGCTTGTCAATATCTTCCGGCTTCCAGCCAAATTCGTGAATCATCGGGCCGAGCACGAGCGAAGGATCGGTAACACGACCGCAGATGACAATATCGGCACCGCGATCCAGCGCTGCCGCCACTGGAAACGCGCCGAGATACGCATTCGCCGAAGTGATCTTGCCATCAACCGCCGAGAGCGGACGACCGTCGTCGAGATTTTTGAAGCTCTCACCCTGTTGCTGCAACTCGGCGAGTCGTAATAAAATATCATCGCCTGTTACCGTTGCGACTTTGATGCCGGAAAGCCCGAGCTTTTTGATGACCTCACCGGTGGCGCGCATGCACGCCGCGGAATTGACACCGCCGGCGCTGGCGATGATCTTGATGCCCTTCTCTTTGCACGTTGGCAAAATCCGCGAGAGCATCTCGATAAAATCCGTCGCGTAGCCGGCTTCGGGATTGCGGCTCTTGAGCTTTTGCATGATGCTCATCGTCACCTCGGCCAGATAGTCGAGCGTGAGATAGTGCAACGGGCCTTCGCGCACCAATCTAACCGGGCCGAGAATCGAGTCGCCCCAGAATCCCTGGCCGTTGGCGATGAGGAGGGGGGCTTTGTTACTTGTCACAAGAATAACCTATGCAGATACCATTTTGAGTTTGTCACAAATAAAATTACAAATCATTTGGAACTCAAATACGCACTGATTCACGCCGCAGGCCTTCGTCGATCCAAATTTTAATTAAAGCATCGGAAGTGACACCTTTTCGCCGAGCGATTCTTTGCGTCGCGCGCAAATATTTTGGCTCCAGCTTCAAAAGGGCGGCAAGACGTTCGGCACGTCTTTTTTCGACGCTCGCTTTGAGCGGGCCGGCAACTTCAATAGTTTCGTCCAAATCTTCCCAAGCATATTCCGTGGTATCGTGTGTATCCCAGAAATGTGCCTCTTCTTCGAGGCTTTTAAAATCCGGGATCGGCTTTAAGGCCTTCCTCCTAAGCGCAGCATAGGGGCGTTTGCTATCTTTTTTGAGTTTGGGCATATCGTTTTTCTTTCTGGTTTGAATCGCGTGCGGTTATGGGATAGGCGCGGCTCTGACCGCGATAAGCAAAAACAATTGTCAAATAACGCCCAGAATCACTTTGTCCATAAGCCAAATATTTTCCTTCTCTGCCTTTACGAATCAATGGGCGATTTGCAAAGACTTCTTTCACCTCGTATGGTTCAACGTCGTGGTCACGGATATGATCGACATTCCATTCGTCCCATTCACAGTCAATTATTCTCAATTTGTTTCTCCCTCAATTTTAAAATTCGGCCAGCATTTCCCGCAGCTTTTTCAGGCGGGCGCGAATGACGTCGGGTCGGACGACCATAGTTTTCGTCCTCAAAATAGGCTTCCAATGCTTCCCACTCCAGTTTTCGCAAGGGTTCCGCGTCGAGATAATCGCGAACAACCCGAAAGACAAAATCGACACGCAGATTATGATCGTGGCAGAAAAGCATCTTTCCATTTTCAACAACGTCCCGTGCCAAATCCAGCGGCGCATCCTGCAACCGCACCACGTCAACGTCATCTCGCTCCAATGCGTTGCTCAGTTTTGAAGTCAACTGAATCTGGCGGCGGAAGCGTGAACGTGCATCACCTTCCGGAGAAAAATATACCGCCACATCGACGTCACTCAGCGGCCCGTCGCGGCGTTGGGCGACGCTGCCGAAGAGATAGGCAAAGGCAATGTCGGGTTCGGATGCGAGGGCACGAGAAATTTTTTGAAAAAGCTTTTGCATGGCATTTTTTGAATAGTGCTGAATTGTCAATTTTTATCAAGATTCGGCTTCCACCTCCTGCCAGAAATCCTCGTGCCGAATGCCGCCGGTCTCGCGAATCTGTTGCTTGCCTGCATTCAAAATTGCCTGAAACTTGGGAGAGTGTGCCAAGATCAGCCGTTCTAATTCATCATCATCGTCAATTGAAAGCAAAACCGCTACTGGTTTCCCTCTCTTCGTGACGACTACAGGCCTATCTTCCCATGCTTTCAAATACTTCAGCCATTCTTCAATCGGCGCCGGTCGTGGGATAAACTCCTTTTTGTCACCATCTGCGTAAACGCTTTGGAGATAAAGCTCGACGGCTTCGACAATATTCTTTTGGGCCTCGTCAATCGTGCGTCCTTGCGAAGCGACATCCAATTCCAAACACAGCGCTGAGTAAAGCCGGCCCTCTTTCTCAATCAAAACGTGAAGATCGAGCGGCTCTGCCTTTCCGTTCTTTTTCATATTTCAAGCAAAAAAATTGCCTTTTTCTTTTTGCCTTTTGTTTTTTGCTCTTCCAGTCGGGCCGACTGGGCTACATTCTCATCACCCCAGTCTTAAACACCGGCAGCTCCGGATTGTTCGCCGCCATTTCCAGGCCGGCGATCAGCGCTTGGCGCGTGCCGCGCGGGTCGAGAATGCCGTCCACCATCAGGCGGGCGGCGGTGAAATACGGTGAGGCTTCGGCATTGTATTTGTCGACCAATTTTTTACGAAAGGCTTGGCGCTCTTCGTCGGACAAATCTTTTTTGGTGAGCAGAACCGTGTCTGCAGCGATGCCGCCGTCCATCACCGCGATTTTTGCGGTCGGCCAGCAGAAGATCAAGCGCGGGTCATACGCCTTGCCGCACATGGCGTAATTGCCCGCTCCGAAGCTGTTGCGAATAACGACGGAGAATTTGGGCACGACGGAGTTGGCTTGCACGTTGACAAATTGCGCGCCGTCTTGAATAATACCGCCGGTTTCCGCCTGCTTGCCGACCATGAAACCGGTGACGTCGTGCAAAAAGATCAGCGGAATTTTGCGCTCGTTGCAGAGCATGATGAAATGCGAGGCCTTGTTGGCCGAGTCGGAATAAATCACGTTGCCCATTTGCATTTGCGGCGGCTGCGGCCGGCCGAGATGATCCGGCGGCATCTGGCGCTTCACCGCCATGCCTTGGTTCGCCACGATGCCCACCGCAAATCCACCGAGCCGCGCAAAGCCTGTGACGATGGTTTTGCCAAATTCCGGTTTGTACTCCTCAAAGCGGCTGCCATCCACGAGACGCGCCAGAATCTCGCGCATGTCGTAAGTGCCGGAAGCATTGTTGGGAAGAATGCCGAGCAATTCGTCAGGATCGTATTGCGGCTCTTCATAAGCCGTGCGATCAAATGGCGCGGGGGGATTGGCGCCGAGCATGGACATCTGGTTGCGAATAAATTCAAATGCTTCGTCTTCGGTGTCGAAGCGATAATCGGCCACGCCGGAAATGGCGTTGTGCATTTCCGCGCCGCCGAGCGTTTCCATCTCCACTTCCTGGCCGACCGCGGCTTTCACCAAAAACGGGCCGGCGAGAAACATGCTCGAATGCTCGGTGATCATCGCGAGATCGCTCGACATGCCGGGCAGATAAGCGCCGCCCGCCACGCTAAATCCGAAGACGACGGAAATTTGTGGAATGCCCATCGCCGCCATTTTCGCGTTGTTGCGGAAGATGCGGCCGAAATGATCGCGATCCGGAAAAATCTCCGCCTGCCGCTCGAGATTGACGCCCGCCGAATCCACCATATAAATGATCGGCAACCGGTTTTCCATGGCGATCTCTTGCGCGCGCAAATTTTTCTTGCAAGTAATTTCCACCCACGCGCCGCTTTTCACCAGCGGATCGTTGGCAACAATAACGGCGAGTTTGCCGGAGACGCGGCCGATCTGCACGATCGTGCCGGCCGAAGGATAGCCGCCGGGAATGTCGTGATACATATCCCACGCGGCGAACAGGCCGATTTCAACCGGTTCTTGGCCGGGATCGAGCACACGCCGAATTTTCTCACGCGCGGGATATTTGCCGCGTTTTTGCAGTTTCGCGACAGCCTCGGAAGGCTGCTCAACCACCTGCTTGCGACGGATATTCAATTCACTGAGCAATTGCAGCATGTTGCTGCGGCGCTGCTTGTATGTTTCGGATTTGGGATCTAACTTCGATTGAAAAAGCTTCATGCAGAATTATTTTTTCAAAAGCGCTTTTACTTTACCATGCCACTTCGGCGCGCAAAGTCGCTAAATTTATTTTAACAAGATAATTGTGGCAAGATGATTAAAGGCTTTAATCATCTTGCCACAATTATCTTGCAAACCATAAAGCATGAAAATTAAATAATTCTCGCGGCTCTGAGTGCCTCTTCTCTGTAACGGTTTGACGTTTCAGAAACCGTTTCCAGTCGGGCCGACTGGGTTACGTTACCGAATATCTTTGATACGCAGTTGCAGCGTCGTTCTTCCCTGATACGTGTTCTCTTCGAGCAAGTAAGCCAAATCGACTTCGCTGTTGCCGTTGCTCAGTCGCGGCAGCTTGTCGCCGAGATTGAAGCCGATGCAATCCAGCCGCTTGTTGTCTTGAATGGCCTGAAAACGCAAATGGTTGTTGCCGACGATTTGCGGCGTACCGGAAACGCGCACGCCGCGGCTGACAAAAACCGGGCGCATGTTCTGCGGGCCAAACGGCGACAGCGCTTTGAGGAAATTGACCAAGCGCGGCTCGATCTCCGCAAAGCGAATTTCGCCGTCGATGCGCAATTTCGGCACGAGCATTTCACGCGTGAGCGCGCGGCCGGCCACTTCCTGCAAACGTTGGCGCAGCGCCGGAATCTGCGCGGTCTCAATCGTCAAGCCCGCGGCGTATTTGTGGCCGCCGAACGCCCGCAACAAATCGGCGCACTGCGTCAGCGCGTGATGAATATCGAAGCCGGGAATGCTGCGCACCGAGCCTTTGCCCATGCCGTTGGCGGTTGCAATCATCACCGTCGGCCGAAAATATTTTTCCACGACTCGCGACGCCACGATGCCGATGACGCCGGAATGCCAATTTTCCTGGTGCAACACGAAAGCCGTGTCGTTTTCGGGGTCGCACTGCGCCTCGATGATTCCGATGGCATCGCGAAACGTTTCATCATCAATGTTGCGGCGCTCGCGATTTTCCGCGTCGAGAATCTGGGCGATTTCCACTGCCGGCGCTTCGTCTTCGGCGATCAGCAGATTCACGGCTCGGCGGGCATCGCCCATGCGACCGACGGCGTTGATGCGCGGCGCGACGATGAAGATGACGTGGCCGGAGTCGATGGGCCCCTTCTCCAAGCCGCAAACTTTGATGAGCGCGCGCAAGCCGATATTCTCGGTGCGGTTCAATTGTTCGAGGCCGAATTTGACAAAGGCGCGGTTTTCGTCGACGAGCGGCACGATGTCTGCCGAGCTGCCGATCGCCACCAAATCGAGGTGCCGGAACAAATCCTTTTCATCATGCCGCAGATGCCGGTACAAGCCTTGCATCAATTTGAAAGCCACGCCGACGCCGCACAGCTCTTTAAAAGGATACGGGCAATCGCTGCGCTTCGGATTGAGCAGGGCATTGGCGGGCGGAAGCTGCGCCGAAGGCTGATGATGATCGCACACGATCACGTCCATGCCGAGTTCGCGCGCGCGGGTGATTTCTTCGTGCGCCGTCACGCCGCAATCGACGGCGAGAATGAGCTGCACGCCATCGGCTTTGGCTTTTTCGATGCCGGCGAGAGATAAGCCATAGCCTTCGCGCAGGCGCTCCGGAATATAATGCGGAACGTCATAACCCAACGCGCGGAATGCCAGCGTCAGCAAAGCCGTGCCGGTGGTGCCGTCGACGTCGTAATCGCCGTAAATCAGCAGGCGCTCTTTTCGCGCGAGCGCCTGCGCCAGCCGCTCGACCGCCGTTTGCATGTCCGCCATCAGGAACGGATCGTGCAAGTGCTGCAAGCTCAGATTAAAAAATTCCTTGGCGCTGTCAAACGAATCGATGCCGCGATTGAGCATAACACGCGCGATGATCGGCGGCACCGCCAGCGCACTCGCCATTTGTTTGACGACGGCCGCAGGCGTGGTTTCGATAAATTCCCACTGCAAATCCATGACGACCCCGAGAGCTGAAAATTCAAAACAGTTTTATGCCACACCACAAAACTGTCATTTCGAAGGAATCCCTGCGGGCGTAGCCTTTTACAATTCAAGACCCGCGCCTGATAACAAAAAGGCTTCTTTCAGAATGACATGTTAGAGTGATGATTGATTCGAGTTTGAACTGTAGCAAAAACTTTGTCAATAAAAAAAAATCCAAAGCAGGCCGATAAGCCGAATTCTGTTTCCCGCCGAGGCGGGATGACGATCATTTATCTGGGACGCCGATTGCTCGACGCCTCGAGCGACCTACCCGTTCCGCCTCCCCCGCCTCAAGGCGGGGAAATTGAGCGGGCAACTCTTTCCGTTTTGCAACGGAGCGGAACTTATTTGGTCTTGCTCCGGGCGGGGTTTACCATGCTGGCGCGGTCACCCGCGCCACGGTGAGCTCTTAACTCGCCTTTCCACCTTCTCCCGCTCTTCCTTATTGTAAATTTATTAGGAAAAGCGGGATGTGTATTTTCTGTGGCACTTTCCGTCGGCTCGCGCCGCGTCGCCGTTAGCGACCGCCCTGCCCTGTGGAGTTCGGACTTTCCTCGGCGCGTTGCCGCGCCGCGACCGCCTAGCCTGCTTTGGATGCTTCGCTGTTTTTCACTTTAAATTTAAGGCCTTCGACATTTCTATTTGCATTACCATTGAAAAACTATAACGATCGCAAAGATTTGTGGTGCAAGTTTCCAGCTTGCTTTCTTTTGCCCCGCCGCGGCGGGGGAAGTCTGCGCTACGATCAAGCGACTGCAACAGTTGCGTTATCAATTTTATTTACAGCTTCTTCGTCGGCATTATTCCAAATCAAAATCCGCCCGCAAGATTCACAATAAAAAATTTGATTCATTTCGCGAATCTCCATGACGCGTTGAGGCGGGATGCGCGTCGAGCAGCCGACACAGGAGCCGCGGATGACTTCGACGACCGCCAGCCCGTCCTTGCCGTTCAAAATGCGTTGATAGGCGCCGAGCAACGGTCGGCGCAATTTGACGACCAAGCCGTTGCGCTGGCTTTGCAATGCTTCAGCCATGCTGCGCGTCTCCGCTTCGCGCGCCGCCAGAATCGCTTCTTGCTCGTCATATTCGCTTTGCAAACTTTTCAGCCGCTCATCCTGCTCCGCCAGCTCTTTTTGCAGCGTTTCTTCCTGCTCGATCGCCTCGAGGATTTTGGTTTCGGTTTCGTCGATCTCTACCGCAGTCGCCTCGATCTCGGCTGTGACGGCGTCGTATTCTTTGTTGGTCTTGACGCTATACAACTGATTGTCATATTTCTTTTTTCTTTCTTTGGCCATTTGCAGCGCCCCTTCCGCCGAGCGGCGGCCGCTCTGCGTCGTCTCCAGGGTCTCGGCTTTTTGCCGCCGCAGTGCGGCGAGCTGATCTATTTGGCTTTTCAGCTCGAGAACGCGATGCGGCAAGTCGCCTTTGGCCCTTTCCAAGGCAAACAATTGGCTGTCTACATTTTGTAGTTCGACCAGGGTCTTTAGATCTTCTAACACCTCAACCTCCTCTAAAAAAATAAAAAATGCACCGCGTGGGGGTGCATTCGCTGTAATTTTGCTGCGTCGAAGTTTTGGAGCGAGGTTAGATTGATGTCGAGGCCGGTCATCCGCAACAATAACCGGCGCGCCGTTATCAGCATGATTCGCTTGCAATAGTTAATCCGCATTCGTTTCAACCTCGCTGCCAATGCGCACGCAAAATTTGTGCACCGTCTCGTCTTTGCTGTCCATTCGAAAAAAACCGTTTTTTATCATAAGAAAAATATAGGAGGATGCAACCACAAAAGCAAGGTTTTTGTTCCTGGATTATTCATAACCAAGCTCGGCCAGCCGGTCTTCGTCGAGGCCGAAATAATGGCCGATCTCGTGCAGCAGCGTGATGTGAACCTGCTCGCGCAGCTCGTCTTCATTTTGGCAAAAATTTTCCAGCGGTTTTTGATAAATGCAAATTTTATCCGGCAGTGTGTTGCCATAATCCGCCGTGCGTTCCGGCAGCGGCGTGCCGAGATAAGCGCCAAACAGATCGTCGCGACGGCGCACGCCAAACTCTCGCATCGTGGCGCGATCCGGCCAATCTTCGACGACGATGGCGATATTTTCCAAAGCCTCTTGAAAGGCTTCGGGCAGCGCCTCCAGTTCGGCGAGAACAAGAGCTTCAAATTGTTGTCGGGGAAGATTCATAAACGCGAGTTTACTGTTTTGGTAATGGCAGAAGATGGCGATTGATTATTTTCAAAGATGAGCTTGGCAGCAGGCGATCAGGGAAGATGTCAAGATTCTTGCCGCGCGTCACTGCGGACGGGACGAGAATGGCTTCAAATCCGGCTTCGCGCGCCAGCCGGCCGATCTGTTGGGTAAAGGCTTCTTGCTTATCTACATTTTGCAATTTCTCCCAATCATCTGCGATCAGGCTTTTTTTCGTGATGCGTAGCCGGCGCCGAACAGTGGCATGGGTTAAATTTAAAACGCGGCTCAGCATGACTTCGATGCCAATGAGCGTTTGTGGCAACACATTCGCCACTTCCATTTCAGGTAGATGCGCGGATTTTGTCGTTTCTTCAATACAGGTGTGAAGATCACAAGAAAGATAGAGCACTTCAAATACGTTTATAAAGTTGAAGCGTCCGCCGGCATGGAGGCTTCCTCGAGCAGAGAGTATGTCTTGCGCATTAGCGAACTTTTGAGAGGCATTTCGGAAACAAACACCCGAGAAAGGTGCCTCCCATTCAAGAGCGTTCCGTATCTTTTCGTCCAGGGAACGCGGCATTAATTGTGGATTCCTTCCTCCAAACGTATCAGGATTTGCATGACACGGTCAGCTTCACCGTTTGCTATGAGATCAATCGGACGGCGTCCGTCGAACATAGTCAATGCTGCATATAACCACCGCTGCGCTTCTTCAGGGGTGACAAGACTATTCAGCTTTTCACGAACCAGTTCTAATGGGTCAAGCGCAGGCGGCCGTCGACTGCTTTCTGGCGTATCGCTTGCCTTCGCCACCAAACGATCTTTGGACCCGTAAGAAAATTCTGGCGCCGGCATTGCTTCGGCAATCTTGCTTTCATTCAACGCGTTGAAGTCGGCTTCCGGATAATGACCGCGCAATATATCGGCGAGCCGGCGACAGTTATCTTCAAAGTGAGCTTCATCACGGAAGTCTGAATACTTTATCGATTGTAATAACGGCGGCCCTGTGCAGTCTTTAAGCAGAATGGGAATGACAACCTTTCGTTTGCCGGAAGGATCTTGATTTATCGCAAAAGAGGCTTCTGCCTGAGTCCAATCCTTAGCAAAATAGTCTGGCGTCATAACTATCACAACCCGCCGACTGTAGGCAATCCCATCACTGATGCCATTCAATAAGTTGCCACCTGCAATGGGCATTTGAAACTTATCAAACCAAACTTTTAAGCCAAACTTTTGCAGATGTTTCACCAACTTTTCACACCAAACTGTGTCTTCGCCTGCGTGACTGATAAAAACGTCATACACAATGGCGTTTTCAGTCTGCTGGGGCTCTGGCTCTGAAATAAAGTTCATATACTCGCTACTCGTTTCGAGTTATATTTACGCCATATTTTTCCCAAAACTTACAGAAAGACATCCCAAAATACAAGCTGAATTCTAAAAAGTCAAGTATTGCAGAACATCCCGCATCTTTTCGGATAACGGGCGCGGCATCAGACGTAGCTGCCTTCTTCCAAGCATTCAAGAATCTCTATAACATGCAAAGGTTCCCCATCGTTAATGAGATCAATTGGACAATGTCCTTCAAATATGGCTAATGGGGCATGCAACCATCGCTCTGCTTCTGCTGGCGTAACGAGGCTATGCAGTATTTTACGAACTTGCGCGAGCGGGTCTTGTGGTTGTAGCCGACGCATCACAATTTTCTGCTCATCACCGGCCCGACGCCGCAACTGCTCCCGCACTCTTCTCGAAGGTGACAGCGAACCGTCTTTCCGCACTTTTACAACGCACGTTTGCATAGAATCAAAAAGGTTGGTTTTGGACATTGCGTTGTTTTTGTCACATAAAGATACGCAGGTCATTCTCTAAAATCAAGCCATTAAAGATACCGCCATTCGACTAACTGACAATCTTCAGCTTGAAATCTTTCACCGACTGAATCGCTTCAAAATCTTTCTTGTTTTGGGTAATGACGGTCGCACCGATTCGACGTGCACTCAAAGCGATGAGAACGTCGTTGGTCAAGCCAATCGTCTTTTTGATTTCATAGCCCTTTTGGCTTTGGAGCTTGGCGAGCAGTCTGCCGGCTTCGACGTAATCCGACCATAGAGGCACCACCATTTTATTTGACACTCTTGCCACTTTTGTCAAATTATCCAGAAAGGCAATTTCTGCTCTGATAAAAGCGCCGGACAAAAGCTCCAGAATGACTACCGAGGAAACATAAACAATCTCTTCGGAGGGCTTGCTTGGTTCAAGAATACTGGCAAACTTACCCGAATTGCGATAATCAATGTAGATGTTTGTATCAGCCAGCAGCTTATTCATAGACGTTCTTAATGTTTCCCTTGCCCTTGTACTTTCGCATCAGGCGTCGCATTTCTTCCATATACAACCTATCATCCAACATCTGCTCAATCGCCTGATCCGGAGACGCGGAATCATAAAGTTTCCGCAATCTCTCGACTTTTCGCCGGCTCAATTTCATTGGGATGTAAACGCCGTTTCGCATGTGTTGTCACCTCGCTTTCAAGCTAAGAATTATAGATCACAGAATTATGCGCTATCGACAAATATCGATTAAAATTTCGTTCGTGCCGATATGATATCAAACCAAAATTTATTCAGCGACTTTCCTGGAACCGGCTTTTCCCCGGGGTTTCTTCAAATGTCGCTCTTTTTTTTCGCCGGACACCATAATATCCAAAATTTGCTCGACGGCCTCTTGGGCAGTGGCCGCCTTGTAAATCTTCCGCACTTTTTCAGCTTTCTGCCGGTTAACTTTCACCGAAATATAAGCTCCAGTTTTCATTTTTCATCACCTCGCTTTCAAATTAAGAAGTGTGTCTTATCAACAGAATTTACACGATTGCACGCCAAATGTCAACCGAAAAATTTCCTGTCTTTTGTTAACTTTTATGACGAAAAATTTGGATTCATGCACCTTTATTGATTATATTATCCCTTTCGTTAGTCTCACACAACAGAACTGTAACCATTCACCGTCCGGACGCTTTTGCGCAAGAATTACAGCGGTTTTGCAAAACAACCTCACTCAAATGACGGGGCGTCCGGACGGTCAGCAGAATAACTACACGGAACTTTGCACAGGAAAGGAGGCTGAATTTGAAAATAGGGATTCCCAAAGAAGTTTTGGCAGGCGAAACGCGCGTTGCCGTGGTGCCCAGCATGATCGCCATATTGAAAAAGAACAAACACGAGGTGCTCGTTGAAACCGGCGCCGGTTCGGTGGCGTCGTTTATGGATGACGAATACCAACAGGCCGGCGCCACCATCGTCAAAGACGGCATCGAGCTTTATCGCAAAAGTGAAGTCGTCCTCAAGTTCCAACCGCCGCGGTTGCACCCCAAAGCCGGCAAGCACGAAGTGGAGCTTATGCCGGAAGGGGCTGCGCTCATCTGCTTTATGGAACCGCACGTTTACCCCGAAGCGATTCGCAAGCTGGTGGAGCGCAAGATCACCGGCTTTGCGATGGATTACATTCCGCGCATTACGCGCGCGCAAAGCATGGATGCCCTCAGTTCGATTTCCACGGTGACCGGCTACAAATCAGTTCTGGTCGCGGCGTATCACTTAGGTAAATTTTTCCCGCTGTTGATGACGGCAGCCGGCACCATTCCACCGGCGAATGTGATGATTCTCGGCGCCGGCGTGGCCGGTTTGCAGGCCATTGCGACGGCCAAACGTCTCGGCGCCAAAGTGGAGGCGTTCGACCCGCGGCCGGCCGTGAAAGAGCAAGTCAAAAGCCTCGGCGCTCAATTTATCGAGATGGAAGTTTCCGAAGATGTCGAGACCGCTGGCGGCTATGCCAAAGAGCAGTCCGAGGTTTTTCTGCAAAAAGAGCGCGACGCCATCGCGTCGCGATTGCCTAAAATGGACATCGTGATCACCACCGCGCAAGTCTTCGGCAAGCGCGCGCCGCTGCTCATCACCGAAGACATGGTGAAGATGATGCGAACCGGCTCGGTGATCGTCGATCTCGCGGCGGATCAAGGCGGCAACTGCGAGCTTAGCGAGCCGCACAAAACCATTGTCAAGCACGGCGTCACCATCATCGGCGTGGTCAATTTGGCTAACACCATCCCCGTTCACGCCAGCCAGATGTACTCCAAAAACATCACCAACCTGTTCTTGCATCTCTATAAATCGCCCGAGGGCAAGCTCGATTTTTCCGATGAAATCACCAAAGGCGCCTGTCTGACACATCAAGGCGAAATCGTCAACGAATCCGTGAAAAAAATCATCCAAGCAGGAGGGAGCGGCAAATGAGTGAAACTTTTATTTTTTCCATTTATGTTTTTGTTCTGGCCACGTTCATCGGCGTCGAGGTCATCAGCAAAGTGCCGCCGCTGCTGCACACGCCGCTGATGTCCGGCTCCAATGCGATCCCGGGCATCACGCTCGTTGGCTCGCTCATCGCCGCCGGCGAAGGCCACGGCAGCCTCAGCGTTTATCTCGGCATGATCGCCGTCGTCATGGTGACGATCAACGTCGTGGGTGGCTTCATGGTCACCGATCGCCTGCTCAAGATGTTCAAAAAAGACAGCCCGCTCTACGGCATGCCCATTTTGAACGTCGATCAAGCCCGCACGGTGATGATCGTCAAGCGCAGCCTCGGCGCCGGTTTCGCCGGCAAAGACAACGAGCTGTTTTACGACAAGAAAACGATGATGCTCTTCGGCGACGCGAAACAGATGATGACGGATTTGTTGAAGGCGATGAAGGCGTGAGAGTTTGGCGTGTATTGAATAAATAACCCCGATTTTGCCGAGTGCAGAAACGGGGTTATTATTTTAAAAAAAGATGTTTTTCAGTTCTACATGATGCCTGCGTGAAACTACACGACAGCGGGCGTAACGCATGTTTGTGTGGCGGCGCAGCTTCCACAGTGTTCATTACGTGCTATATCGCTGAAATCCACCAATCATGAAATTCATGGCACGGCTTGCGCCGTCCGCACCAAACAAATTTAGGCAAAAGCGTGTTTACGGAACCAATGAACTGCTATCCTTGATAGAGTTTATAAATTTGAGAACTAGGTTGAGTTCTGGCACTGTCAATGAATCCAAACCCTTTGCAAACTTGGATACATTGAAACTAAACGCCTTTTCAAGCATCCTTTTCTTCTCTTTGGCTTCTCTTATCTTTCTATTCAAAGCCTCCTGATCTGGACTTTTTGCAAGTTGAACTTCACCAATTATAAAGAGTAACTCTGCTCTTAGTTTCCTCCACTGACTTTCCGTAATGGTACTGGACTTGCTTAAATCTCCATATTCGTTTATCAGTTTATTCCGAATCAAATCCAATTTAACATATCCATCTCTTATTTGAGTCAATTCAGAAACGTTTTGAGTCAGTTGTTTATACTTCTCAAGCTCTAATTCAAGCCATCTTTTCTCAAATTCCCTTAGTGCAGCGTTCAACTGTTTTCTTCCTTGTTCATTTTCCAGGGCGAGCTTAACATTTTCTGATTTAATCAGAGGCAAGGCAAATTCTTGAACATAAAACCAGATCAATGGGATGGCGAGAATCGCCGCTGCGATTATTTGATAAAACTGGCGCTTTTTGTACCAAGGTAACTTTAAGTTTCGAGACAATTCTTGTAGTTCTAACGCAATTTTTGATTTCTCTTCCTCAATTTTAGATATCTCAGCATTGATCCGCTGAATCTCCGCTTCTTTAAGAAGATCATCAAGCGTTTTGGCCTGTTCAGACATAAACTGTTAACAAGTGTTGTGGGGAGTTAAAGATACTTCAATGTTAGCCACTCTAAATTCTTTGATATTCTCGTTTGCCTAACTAATAATCGGTGACAGCGCCACAGTTTTTCGATGTTTCTACCCATAGCCACAAATAGCTATGGGTAGAAACTTTTTCAATGAAACTAGACTTTATCCGAAATAACGATTTTATACAAAAAACACTGGGAAATTCATGCCAAAATCCTTATTTCGGATAAAGTCTACTGTCTACCGGTAGCCATTTATGAAATGTCTAAGCATAGACATTTTTAAATTCTCGCCCATCTTTGTATGTTTCTATCGGTAGACATTTTCGGCCTTCGTGTGCTTCGACTACTCTAAGATTCGATCGGTTAATCCCAATTTGAGAAAATCCTGGTAGAGAAGTTCTCAAGTTTGTCGCCGGCGATTCCAATTTCCGCCCACTACTTTAATTTTCTTCAAGTTTTAACGACCCCGTTCTTAAAAAAAAAGCCCAAAACTCGCGGGCGCAGTCTCGCCTGCCAGCCGGTATGTCTCCGGCCAGTGAGACCAACGCCCAAGAAATTGGGGCTTATCAACGCCACCACCTGTAAAACCTTGACGCTATCGTTTACCCCGACGATAAATTTAACTTGACACGGGCTTTCGCCCGACAAATTGCATGGTCAACGGTAACAAAAAAATACGCCGAAGTCAAGGAATTTTTTCACAGCAAAGTAAGAGCATCGTATCGCGGCAGCACGGGAAATAAATTTTCATACTTCCGTTGTCTCCCGCAGTTTTCTTAAAATCGTATGGATTTTACGATCGTCACCAAGATGCTTTCGCAGCAGATTCTCCGTTTTATTGATCAGCGTCTGCGCCTGCGTCGCGGCGAGGTCTTTGCGTAATCCTTCGCCGATGTATAGTTTAAGCAGGGATTGATAGCCGAGCTCTCTTGAGACAGCTACTTCTTTCAACTGTTCCAAAGTATCCAATGGGATCCGCAGCGACACCATTTTGCTCGGCCGTTCCTTTATTTTAAGCTTCTTCATAAATTTTCCTTTCTTCATTTGTTGCTTTTCTGGCTGAGATGATGCGAGTTCGTACCCCTCGTTCAGTATAAACGACAAAAAGCATTCGTCGCTTTAGTGAAAAACCAATGACAAATTGGCGTTCTTCAAAATTTTCGGAGGCCTCGCCGCCTTGACGAAAAGGGTCAAATAAAACTTCACAGGCTTCTTCAAAGGCGACGCCGTGTTTTCGGCGATTTTCACGCGCCTTTTTGTCATCCCAGATAAACTCTTCGTCACCGAATGTGTAAAAAACATTCATAGAGCAATATATGAATTTGTATTGACAAAGTCAATACGGAATAAATAAACCTTAAATTCGCAAGAAACCAACTCGCAGAATAACGATATCAAATTAGCCGGTTTAGCAGGATCGAGATAGCCTTAAAAAGAGAAAGCCTCGTCATCCAACTTGGACGAGGCTTTTCTATTTTCATCTTCAATCCAAATTTACGCCTTCTTCGGCGCTTTGGTCAACGCCTCGACACCGGGCAGATCCTGGCCGCCGAGAAATTCCAGCGAAGCGCCGCCGCCGGTGGAGACGTGCGAAATTTTGTTCGTCAGTCCGGATTTGGATAATGCCGCCACGCTGTCGCCGCCGCCAACCACAGTGAAGGCACCGCGTCCGGTGGCTTCCGCAACTGCGGCGGCAATTGCCATCGTGCCCTTGGCGAACGGCTCTTTTTCAAAAATGCCCATTGGGCCGTTCCACAACACCGTCTTCGCCTGCGCCAGAATCATGCGGAAATTCTTGATCGTTTGCGGGCCGATGTCGCCGGCCAGTTTGTCCGCCGGAATATCGATCTGCGGATGCACCATCGCATCCGTGCCTTCGATATTCGAGCCGATCACGTGATCCACCGGCAATTCGAGCTTGACGGGCTTGCGGGGATTTGAATACGCCACCACGGTCATGAGATTGGTCGCCGTCACCAGATGTTCCACTTCGACGAGCGACTTGCCGATCTCGCGGCCTTGCGCTTTGAGAAACGTGTAAGCCATACCGCCGCCAATGAGCAGATGCGAGGCGCGCGTGACGAGGTTTTTGATGATTTGAATTTTATCCGAAACCTTCGCGCCGCCGAGAATGACGACGAACGGCAGTTGCGCGCTGGTGAGCAGCTTGCCCAACGCGGTTAATTCGGCTTTCATTAAATAACCGGCCACTGCCGCGGCTTTGTGAATTTTGGCAACCCCTTCGGTGGAAGCGTGGGCACGGTGCGCCGAACCGAACGCATCATTCACGTACACATCGCCCAATACCGCCAGTTTCTTCGCAAATTCCGGATCGTTCTTCTCTTCTTCCTTATGAAAACGCAAATTCTCCAGCATCAACACTTGCCCTGGCTGCCTCGCGTTCACCATCGCTTCCACGTCGCTGCCGACGCAATCCGGCGCCATTTCAACGTCTCTGCCGAGCAGCTCGGTCAATTTCGTCGCCGCCGGCATGAGAGAATATTTCGGATCGGGTCCGCCTTTCGGGCGCCCTAAATGTGACATCAAAATTAGCTTTGCATTGCTCTGCAAGATTTTTTGGATCGTCGGCAATGCCGCGCGAATGCGGGTGTCGTCCGTGACTTTTCCATTCTCAAGCGGCACGTTGAAATCCACGCGCGTCAGCACGCGCTTCTCTTTTAGATCGATATCGTCGATCGTCAGTTTGTCCATGTTTTCACCTATTCTTTGTTCATGCTGTATGTGAAAGTTGCAGGCCTCATATACTCTTGATTGGATGCTGAAATGTCGAATTACAAGATAACTTTTTGGCGGCGAAAGTCAAGCGTTTTGCCATGCAGCACGAAAAGCTCACGCAAGAATCGTTGCCAATTTTGCCATGTCAATATTTCCCCCGCTCACAATAATGCCAATTCGTTTGCCGCGCCAGCCCATTTCATTTTTCAGCGCCGCTGCGACCGGCACCGCGCCGGTTGGCTCGATGAGAATTTTCATTCTCTCCAAAACCAACCGCACCGCGTTTTTGATCTCTTCTTCTGAAACCAGGAGCACGCCGGCGAGATGCTCGCGCATGATGGCAAAAGTGATCTCGCCGGGAGAAGTCACTTGCATGCCGTCGGCAATCGTCGGCGGCACTGGAATCGAAACCCGCTCGCCTTTTTGCAGCGAAAGATAAGCGTCATTGGCAACCTCCGCCTCGACGCCGTAGATTTGCGTTGTGGGCGAGAGCCGATGCGCGGCGATGGCATTGCCGGAAATAAGCCCGCCACCGCCAACCGGCGCGAGGAGAATATCGAGCGTGCCAACTTGCTCGAATAACTCCAGCGTAATCGTGCCCTGTCCGGCGATAATGTGCGGATGCTCGAACGGCGGAATCAGCGCGCGCTGCTCCTGCTGTTGAATTTCGCGGGCAATCGCGGCACGATCTTCTTCATAACGGTGATAGAGAATGACCTCGGCGCCATAGCCGCGCGTGGCCGCGAGTTTCGCCGCCGGCGCATCGTTGGGCATGACGATTTTGGCGGAGATGCCGAGCAACTTCGCGGCGAGTGCCACGCCCTGCGCGTGATTTCCGGAAGAATAGGCGACAACGCCGCGCCGGCGTTGCTCCGGCGCCAGTTGCGCCAACGCATTGTAAGCGCCGCGAAATTTAAAGGCGCCGGCCCGCTGTAAATTTTCACATTTGAAGAAAAGATGGTTACCGGCCAAGCTATCCAAAAAACTCGAAGTCAGCGCCGGCGTGCGATGCGCCACGCCTTGCAAACGGGCAGCCGCTGCTTTGATATCATCAAATGTAGGTGGGGTCATATTAAAAAGTCCGTGTGAGTTTTTGATCCGTGTGAAATAGCCTTTTCTCGAATTAAACATAACAATAATTTTCAAAAACGCAAGAGAGATTCTCTTTGTCGAGCCTTGACTTTTGCCCGCGAATTGCGTACCTTTTGCCGGAATATATTGATGAAACGCCATGACCAGACCATTCAAAACCACCCTTCTCGACCAGCATCTTCGCAAAGAGCGGCAGGAAAACGAGAAGATGAGAAAACAAATGCTCCAGCATTTGTTGCGCTCGTTGCCGCCATTAGCAGCCAGATATGGTTTCGCGCGTGCCTACGTTTTCGGCTCGCTGACCAAAAAAGGGCGTTTTCGGAAGACTTCCGATGTTGACGTAGCGGTTGAAGATCTAACCGATGAAAAGTATTTCACATTCATGGCCGAGCTCTCCGAGCTTATGGGACGAGAAGTGGACATCATTCAGATCGAGCGCCATCACCTAAAAGAACGAATCATAGAAAGTGGCATCGAATGGAGAAAGAACGCTTAGCTGTTCTTGAAACAGACATTCGCCGGCAACAAAAAAAGATTGAAGCAGTCTACCGTGAGATTGTCCAAAGAAAGAAAGGCTATACCAAAGATCGCGTCGTCTTGGAGAGCCTGGCGTTTCAGTTGCACAACTTGTATTGCGCTTTTGAGGATTTATTCAGGATCGTCGCCGACCACTTTGAAAATCACATTACTGAACCAACCGCCTGGCACAAGGAGCTACTAGACAGGATGCAAACAGAAATTCAAGGCATACGTCCGGCTCTTATTTCCGAAGCCGCCTACGAGTTTCTCAACGAGTTGCGTGGCTTCCGGCACGTTTTCCGCCATGCCTACGGAATTAAATTAGAACCGGCCAAAATCAAGATCGTCTTGAAAAAGACATTAGCCTTGAAGAAAATCTACAAAAAAGACCTCGCTGCTTTTCTAGCGCAATTAAAGCCCAAAAACCAAAGGTGAGTCTCATGCAGCGGCCACATTCCCCCCTCTACTATGCGGATTATCTCCAACTCGACCGCCTCCTCGCCAGCCAATCTCCCAAAAGCTGGGAACACGGCCACCCGGCGCACGACGAGATGCTCTTCATCATCGTGCATCAGGCCTACGAGCTGTGGTTCAAGCAAATTCTGCACGAGCTGGATTCCGTCATCGCGATTTTTCAGCGCGATTACGTCGAAGAGAAAGCCGTGGGGATCGCCGTGGCGCGGTTGCATCGCATCACCGAAATCCAAAAAGTCATCGTCGAGCAACTGCGCATTCTCGAAACCATGACACCGCTGGACTTTCTCGAATTTCGCGATCTGCTCACGCCCGCCTCCGGCTTCCAGAGCTTTCAATTCCGGTTGATTGAAAACAAACTGGGTTTAAAACCGGAGCTGCGCCAGGCGTATGATAAAAGCGCCTATTATTCGCGTTTATCGCTAACCCACCAAGAAATGATACAAGGCGCCGAACACGGGCCCTCCTTGTTTCAACTGGCCGAAAAATGGCTCGAGCGCACACCCTTCCTCGATTTTCAAGGTTTCAATTTTTGGACGAGCTACCGGGCGGCGGTGACGAAAATGCTGGAAAGCGATCGCGGTATCATCCAAACGAATCCGACTTTATCGACCGAAGAACGCGACGCCCAGCTTCACGAGTTGTTGCAAACCGAGCAGAGTTTTGTCGCGTTGTTTGACGAGGAGAAGCATAACCAGTTGGTGAAAAAAGGGCAGCGCCGCTTATCTTACCGCGCCACCCATGCCGCGCTTTTGATCAACTTGTATCGCGACGAGCCGATTTTGCACCTGCCTTTTCGCCTGCTCACGGTTTTGATCGACATCGACGAGTTGTTGACGGCCTGGCGCTACCGCCACGCGCTGATGGTGCAGCGCATGATCGGCTCGAAGATCGGCACCGGCGGCTCGTCCGGCCATCATTATTTGCGCACGACGATAGAAAGCCATAAAGTTTTTGTCGATTTGTCCAACCTTTCCACTTTTCTCATTCCGCGCTCGGCGCTGCCGGCGCTGCCGAAAGATTTTGCGAAGAATCTGGGATTCTATTACGATCAAAAATCGGATACAATCAAATGATAAGCAAAACAAAATCAGATTCCATGTCGTTGCGCTCATTCTAAGAATCCGTCACTGCGAGCGTTTTTAGCGAAGCAGTCTCTTGACTCCGAAAAGATCGCTTCGGCAGAAAACGCCTCGCGATGACAAAATGTCTTTTCAGAAAAATGGAAAAAATCAAAAACTACATCAACGGTGAGCTCATCGCCCCCATTTCCAACCAGTACATTGACAATTACAACCCCGCCACCGGCGAAGTCTATTCTTATGTTCCCGATTCCGATGAGCGTGATGTGGCAATGGCCGTTGCCGCTGCCGAGAAAGCTTTTCCTCAATGGTCGATCACGCCGGTTGAAGAGAGATCGCGCCTGTTGTTGCGCGTGGCGCAATTGATCGAGCAGAATCGCGATAAGCTCGCTTTGGCCGAATCCATCGACAATGGCAAGCCGGTAGCGCTCGCAAAATCGGTTGATATTCCACGCGCGGCGAGCAATTTCCATTTCTTTGCGACGGCGATTCTTCATTTTGCGAGCGAGGCGCATGTGATGGCGGACACAGCCATCAACTATACTTTGCGCCATCCCATTGGCGTGGCGGGCTGCATCTCGCCGTGGAATTTGCCGCTTTATTTATTTACCTGGAAAATTGCGCCAGCTCTCGCCGCGGGAAATTGTGTGGTTGGCAAGCCTTCTGAAATTACGCCAATGACGGCTTGCCTGCTTTCCGAGCTTTGTATCGAAGCCGAATTGCCGCCAGGCGTTTTGAATATCGTGCATGGCTACGGCCATAAAGTCGGCGCCGCCGTCTCCGCGCATCCGAAGATTCCGGTGATCACCTTCACCGGCAGCACCCGCACCGGCGCGGAGATTGCCAAAACCGCGGCGCCGATGTTCAAAAAGCTTTCGCTGGAAATGGGCGGCAAAAATCCGAACATTATTTTTGCGGATTGCGCTTACGAAGAGATGCTGCAAACGGCCCTGCGCTCTTCATTTTCAAATCAAGGCGAAATTTGTCTCTGCGGCTCTCGCATATTTGTCGAGCGTCCGCTTTACGAAAAATTTCGTGATGATTTTGTGGCACGCACGAAGAAACTGAAAGCCGGCGATCCTTTGCGCGAAGACAACAATTTAGGGGCGGTCGTTTCAATGGCGCATCTGGAGAAAATTCTTTCCTACATCGAATTGGCCAAACAAGAAGGCGGAACGATTTTGTGCGGCGGCAAGCCGGTAAAATTGGCAGGCCGCTGCAAGAATGGCTGGTTCGTCGAGCCGGCGGTGATCGAAGATTTGCCCTACGATTGCCGCACCAATCAGGAAGAAATTTTCGGGCCGGTGGTGACGATCATGCCGTTCGATGCTGAAGAAGAAGTTTTGCAATTTGCCAACAGCACCCAATACGGCCTCGCCGCGACGATTTGGACGGAAAATTTGACGCGCGCGCATCGCCTCGCGAATGCGATTCAGTCCGGCATCATTTGGATCAACTGCTGGATGCTGCGCGATCTGCGCACGCCGTTCGGCGGCATGAAAAACTCCGGATTGGGCCGCGAAGGCGGTTTGGAGGCGCTGCGCTTTTTCACCGAGCCGAAAAATGTTTGCGTGAAACTAAAAAATTAGATTGACAAAATACCCGCATTTTAGTAGAATATGTTCGCAGGGCGAGCGATCACGGATCCTAAATCCGGCCAGGCCGGGGCGTCAGGATTTGCCTTTGTGCATTTCATCCCGTTTTGGGGAGCGCCATCTCATTGTGGCGGTTGCTCTGCTTTTTTTCTCGCCATTTAGAGATGGTTGTTTCACATAAATCTACACCGTGACGTCTGACGTATTTGTATTTTGTTCTCTCATGGCATGGGCGCATTATTAACGAGCACATTACTTTAAGAAAAGGCAAGCAAATCATGATTAAGCCACTTTCAGTTAAAGCGCTGTCCAACTATCGTGTTTATCTTAAATATTCGGACGGTACAGAAGGTGAAGTCGATTTGTCCGATCTTGTTGGACAAGGCATTTTCGAGGCTTGGCAAGACCACCGCTTCTTTGAAAAGGTTCATCTTGGCGACGGCAGACAAATTCGATGGAGTGATGAAATCGAATTGTGTCCTGATGCTCTTTACATGCGATTGACAGGAAAAACCCCTGAGGAATTATTCCCACAACTCAAGCGAGAGATTTCGTATGCCTGAGCTTTGTCGATTTTATGGCATAATTATCAGGATGTATCCCACGGATCATCCACCGCCACATTTTCACGCCGAGTATGGTGAATATGAAGCTTTGATAAATATCGAAGATTGTGAAATCATTGCCGGTAGCCTGCCGTCGAGGGCATTTAAGCTTGTCAAAGAATGGACGCTTCTTCACCAAGCCGAGTTGGATCAATTATGGCAGATAGCTCGCCAATCACAGCCTATACGGAAATTACCCCCTCTAGAGTAAAACAGCGTTGTCAATGCCGGAATGCAAGCTTGAAATTTTAAAACAATAATCATCTAAAAATTATAACTTCTAATACCATGCCTAAATCTGAAGGGTTAATCATCTCCTCCCAAGCCCCCGAACCCGTCGGCCCCTATCCGCACGCCCGTCGTGTCGGCAATCTGCTTTTCCTGTCCGGCATCGGCCCGCGCGAACGAGGCTCCCCCAAAATTCCAGGCGTCGAATTAGATAAAAACGGCAACGTCGTGTCGTATGACCTCGCCACGCAATGCCATGCCGTTTTCCTCAATATTAAATACATTTTGGCAGATGCCGGTTCGAGCTGGGATAAAATCGTCGACGTGACGGTTTTCTTGACCAACATGAAAGATGATTTTCCCATTTTCAATCGTATTTATGCGGAGTATTTTAAAGAGAACCAGCCGTGCCGAACGACGGTCGAGGTGAATCGTTTGCCGACGCCGATTGCGATCGAGTTGAAGGTGATTGCGACAGTTGAATGACCTGCATCGGATTTAGAAACACCAAATTCAGAAAAAAGTGTGCAAGCCGCTTGTCGTCAAAGCGCTGCCTAATTATCATGTTTATCACAACGCCGCGAACCATGGCGAAAAAATGTTTATTTTTATGCCATTCATTTTCTGTCAATATTTCCGCCGTTTGCTTGGCGAGCATTGCCAGTATGGCCGTCAGCCCAATGACAGAAAAATGGAGGCAGAAAGATGGCTGCTAATGGTGTTAGTTCGATATGGTGAACTGAAACTTCCAAAACTTTTTACTCAAGTTCTTGCCGCTTAGCAAAACTGTTTGCCGTAAAAATAAAAAATCGCCTTATAAAAGACTAACCAACGCCAACGGAGGACCAAATGGAAATTCGCGACACGCAGAAATCCCTCGAGCCCTTCAGCCTCATGGGCTGGGTCGAGCGAAACAAACATCGGCTGATTCCGCCGGTGGCCAACGAAACCATCTTCAAAGGCAACGACACGTTCATCGTGATGGTTTCCGGCGGCCCCAATTCGCGGAAAGACTATCATTATAATGAGAGTGAAGAGCTGTTCTTGCAGCTCAAAGGCGACATCAAAATCAAGCTCTACAAAGACGGCAAGCATTGGGAAGTTGCCCTCCACGAAGGCGAAATGTTTTTGATCCCGCCCAAAGTGCCGCACTCGCCGCAACGGTTTGCCAACACCTTCGGCCTCATTATTGAGAAGCACCGTCGGCAGGGCGAGAAAGACGGCTTCATGTATTTCTGCGAAAAATGCGGCAATCTGCTCTACGATGAATATTTTTTTCTCGAAGACATCGTCAAGCAATTTCCGATGGTCATGCGCAACTTCTACTCTTCGCTCGAGCGTCGCACCTGCAAAAAGTGCAGCCACGTGATGGAGCTACCGCCGAATTGGGAGCAAAGCATCGCCTTGCGCGCCGAAGATAACGAGTACGCGAAGGATCCTTTTGCGGAAGTGCACGGTAAGTCGTGGTGAGGAACGGCCAAAATGAATTTCATGTACAATTATGCCAGATTTCCGCAAAACGCTCATTTGCTCACCGCAGTCAACGCCGCGGCGAGCAGCTTGTTCGACAAGCTTATCAGCTTGAATATTTCCGCTCTCGACATTTCAGATTACAACAAGCAATACCTGGCCAAATATCAGCGGAAGCTGCGCACCAATTTGCAAAGGCTGTCTTACGTGTTATCCTGGGCGCTTGCCGCCGGCAACAAAAAATGGAGTGACATGGCACTCGTCGATTACGGCGGCGGCTCGGGGTTGCTGTCGTTGTTGGCCAAGGAATGCCGCCTGGGAACCGTGATTTACAGCGATATTTACGACGTGTCTTGCCGCGATGCCGAAATCATCGCCCAAAACCTGGATGCCAAAGCCGATCATTACGTTTGCGGCGATATTGAAGAAGTCAGCGCGTTTCTCAAAGCCAATGCCCTTGGCTGCGATGTCTTTGTTTCCTGCGACGTCATCGAGCACGTCTATAACCTCGAGGATTTTTTCGAAGCGCTGCACGGTCTGGCGGATGGCCGTTTCAGTCTGGCTTTGACCACGCACGCCAATCCGCTCAACCCGGTCATCAGCAGAATTCTCATGCGCAAACAGCGCGAAGCCGAGCTGCAGGACAGGGAGAACAAAGCCGGCCACAAACAACGAGACAGCCTCAAATCTTATTTGCGCATTCGCACAGAAATGATCCAAAATCATTCCAATGGCGCGCTCGGCCCCGAGGAAATCGAGCAATTGGCCGGGGCAACCCGAGGGCTGATAGAAGCAGATCTAAAACGCGCCGTCGATGATTATCTCAGGACGAAACGTCTGCCCGCTCTTTTGCGCCATCCCACCAACACGTGCGATCCTTACACTGGAAATTGGGCAGATCGTTTGACTGATTCACACGAGCTTAAGCGGCTGCTGGCCAATGCCGGTTTCAAGGTCGAGATTTTGAGCTGCTATTATGGCAGGCCGAAAAATTTTGCCAAGAAAATCCTGGCTAATTTTTTGGATATGGCTATTGTTGCTTTTGGAAAGCAAGGCTTGCGATTGGCGCCATATTTTTTGATTTGCGGCCAAAAAGTATAATGGGGTTAATCAGTGAGGCAACTTATAAAACCAAGCAGAAAGGAGTTGGTGCAATGAAAAAACTCAGCGCTCTCATCATTCTCATCATTGCCGGCCTCGCATTGCCGGCTTCAGCACAAACGCCTTACAAGCTTCCACCCAAAGCCGTCGTCGATGTTCTCGACGCGCCGCCGACGCCGTTCGTGTTCGTCAGCCCGGCCAACGACGCGATGCTGCTCGTCGACTATCGGCCCCATCCCTCCATCGAGTTGCTCGCGCAGCCATTTCTCAAATTGGGCGGATTGCGCGTCAACCCCGAGATTGGCTCTCGGCAACGCTTGACGCAGTACACGCGCTTATCCGTCAAATGGCTGCAAACCGGCAAGACGGTCGTGCTTGAAACGCCAACCGATGCCAAAATCGGTGTTCCGCGCTGGTCTTATGATGGGACAAAAATCGCATTCACCCACGATCTCGCCGACGGCGTCGAGCTGTGGATTGCCGACGCTGCAACGGGAAAAGCCAAAGCCCTCGCCGGCGTGCGCGTCAACGACGTGCTCACCACGCCGTTTGAATGGATGCGCGATAACGCGCATCTGAAAGTTCTGCTGGCGCCGGCGACGCGCGGCAAAGCGCCGGAAACGCCGCGCGTTCCTCTCGGCCCGAATGTCGAAGAAACCGCCGGAAAAATTTCCAAAGTGGCAACCTTTCAAGATTTGCTCAGAACGCCGCACGACGAGACGCTCTTCGAGCACTTCGCTACCAGCCAACTCGCGATGGTGGAGGCGAATACCGGCGCGGTCAAATCCATCGGCGCAACGGCCATGTTGGTGAGCGCCAACTTCTCGCCGGACGAAAACCATGTTCTCGTCACCAAACTCAAGCGGCCCTTCTCGTATCGCGTGCCGTATTATTATTTCACTCGTTCAACGGAAGTGTGGGATGCCAGCGGCAAGCTCGTCACCACGATTGCCGACTTGCCGATTTCCGACGAAATCCCCACGCAAGGCGTTTCGACAGGGCCGCGCGACGTGCAATGGCAGGAATTGCATCCGGCCAAGCTTTTGTGGGTGGAAGCGCTCGACGGCGGTGATCCGTTGAAGAAAGTTCCGCATCGCGACAAGCTGATGAGTTTTGCCTCGCCATTCACCGGCTCGCCAACTGAAGTTATGCCGATTCAACACCGCTTCTCCGGCTTCGATTGGACGGCGCGGCCGGATGAAGTGTTGCTGGCAGAATATGACCGCGACCGGCGCTGGCGCACGACTCATTTCCTCAATCTGACGAATCCAGCGAAGACTCGCAAAGTCGTTTTCGATCTTAGCATCAGAGACGCGTATAAAGATCCCGGCCGGCCCGTTTATGAAACCCGGCCGAGCGGCGAGTCGGTCTTCGCGCAAGAAGGCGACTGGATTTATTTGAGCGCGCGCGGCGCTTCGGAGACCGGGGAGCGTCCGCGCTTGGATCGGTTCAATTTGAAAACGCTGGCCAAGCAAACAGTTTTCCGCTCGCCGGAAAAAGCCTACGAGCAATTCACTTCATTTCTCGGCAACGACCACAACACGATCATCACGCGCTATGAATCACAAACCGAGCCGCCGAATTATTTTCTCACCGATCTCAAAAAGAACAAACGCACGACGCTCACCGATTTCAAAGATCCCGCGCCGCAACTCACCGGCTTGAAAAAAGAATTGGTCAAATACAAACGGCCCGATGGCGTGGACTTGTCGGGCACATTGTATTTGCCGCCCAACTATCAAGCCGGCACGAAATTACCGGTGTTAATTTGGGCTTATCCTCTGGAATATTCCGACCCCGGCACCGCCGGACAAGTTCGCGGCTCGCCGCATCAATTCACATTTTTCCGCAGCGCCTCGCCGCTGTTCTTCCTGACGCAAGGTTACGCCGTCTTGATGGATGCGACGATGCCCGTGGTGGGCGATCCCGAGACGATGAACAACACCTACGTCGAGCAAACCGTTGCCGCCGGCAAAGCGGCGATTGACAAGCTCGACTCGATGGGCGTGATCGATCGCAATCGCGCCGGCGTTTCCGGCCATAGTTACGGCGCGTTCATGACGGCAAACCTGCTGGCGCATTCGGATGATTTCGCCGCCGGCATCGCGCGCAGCGGCGCTTACAACCGTTCGCTCACGCCCTTTGGTTTTCAGAGCGAACGCCGCTCATTTTGGGAAGCGCCCGACCTTTATATGAAAGTTTCGCCGTTCACGCACGCCAACAAAATCAACGAGCCGATTCTGCTCATTCACGGCGAAGCCGATAACAACCCCGGAACATACACGATACAATCCGAGCGCCTCTTTCAGGCCATCAAAGGCAACGGCGGCACCGCGCGTTTGGTGCTGCTGCCGCACGAGAGCCACGGCTACATCGCCCGCGAGTCGGTGCTGCACACGCTCGCGGAGATGCTCGAGTGGGCGGACAAGTACGTGAAGAATCGCAAGGGCGTGACCGGAACGAATTAATCTCCCGGATGCGATAGTGCATGTCATTCTGGAAGCCTGCCCTGGCGCCCGCCGCGCCACGCGGTGCCGCAGGCCAGGGAATCTTTTTTGAACCCAAGATAAATACCCAAATCAAAAAGTATTCCTCCGGAATGACAATTTATTTTAGCGCCGATGATGTGGATTGCCTTTGCTCTTTTAACCGCATTATGTGAATCACTTAAAGATGTCTTCAGCAAAAAAGGCCTCGCCGACATTGATGAATATGTCATCGCCTGGTCGCTGCGATTTTTCGCCTTGCCGTTCTTGCTGCCGATTTTGTTCTTTGTTAAAGTGCCGGCGCTAACCAAAGATTTTGGGCTCGCGTTGTTCCTCGGCGGCGGCCTCAATGCGATTTGCACGGTTTTATATATGAAAGCGATCAAGCGGACGGCGCTTTCACTCACCGTGCCGTTGGTCGCTTTCACGCCGTTATTTCTGCTGCTGACGTCGCCGTTTATGATTGGCGAGTTCTCCGATCTCCCCGGCATCGGCGGGATTCTTTTGATCGTGATCGGTTCGTATGTTTTGAATTTCAGCGCCACACCGCGCGGTTATCTCGCGCCGTTTCGGGCATTGTTCAAGGAATCTGGGCCGCGCCTGATGTTGCTCGTGGCTTTTCTCTGGAGCATCACCGCAAATTGCGACAAAATCGGCATTCGAAGTTCATCGCCGCTGTTCTGGAGCATCGCCACAACGACGTTCATGTCGCTGGTGCTGGCGCCGATCATGCTTTACAAATCGCCGCGCGTGATAAAACAGATTCCAACGGTTTTCAAAAAACTGGTTCCGATCGGATTCTTTTGCGCCCTAACCGTTATTTTCCAAATGCTCGCGGTGAGCCTGACGCTCGTGGCACACGTGATCGCCATCAAACGCACGAGCACGGTGATGAGTGTAGGCTGGGGATATTTGATTTTTAAAGAAGGGGGAATCAAAGAACGCTTGCTTGGAGCAAGTATCATGGTTATTGGGGTTTTGTTGATTAGCTTGTTTTAGCAATGAATCGTTTGTATATTGGGAACTGACAATAATCATCCACAAATTAACAAATAGTTGTCACAATGATGGGTAAAAGTAAGAATAAAAACGACAAAAACGGAGAGCATCAGGTGCTTGATCCCAATGTTGTCCATACGGTTCCGATTCCTGAGCAAAAGGGGTTCTTTAAAATTCCCGCCAGGTTCGGTCATGTTCCGGTCGCTGAGGAACCTTCGGGTTACGACAAGGAACGGCGCTTCGAACATCACTACCCACGTATTGAGCTTCCCTTTCAGATCGTTGACGTAGTGAAGACCGGTGCAGAAAGGTTGGGAGAGGTCAACGAACTCTTCCCGCAGGGACGTAATCGGCTTTTCTTCGGCGACTGC
>Ga0247727_10000610_pt1 | contig 87483 bp, 65 predicted proteins | sample WisWelCaveWW1625_FD_202498 | JGI IMG/M metagenome (GOLD analysis project Ga0247727, IMG submission 202498) | Biofilm microbial communities from Wishing Well Cave, Virginia, United States - WW16-25 | ecosystem: Environmental > Aquatic > Deep subsurface > Groundwater > Cave microbial mat | place... | reverse complement strand
GAATGCCGTACGTCATCACGCGTCTCAAAAAACGGAGTTTTCCTACGGGGCCTTGCCGAATAAAAATGTCTTATTTGCATCCCCGAGTCATCTGGCAGCGTTATCTCTGCTCTTGAATAAAGGGAAGGCGCGGGATCTTCTGAAGCTTCAGAACTTGGCGGCTGATGAGCTGCTCCAACTGACTGAAAAAGATCCGCAATTGGCTTTCAATATGGCTTTTGGCCTTCTGTCTCAACTTGAAGACACTCAAGAAAATCCTTCTCAAAACCGGACGGTTATCCTGGAGCAGATTAAAAAGAGCTTAGAACCTTCCTTGGATCCTTTGGTTGAACTGCTCTACGAAAAGTTTCTTGAAACAGAAATGACAGTGGTTTTGGGCGATGATCCTTCGATGAAATACCTGGTTGGAAGAGAATTCCCCACCAGCCCGCGTTTTTTGATCTCGATGAGTAAAGCCAGTAATGAAACCTCACCTCGACCAGCGGCGCGTTGGGTGAAACAGAGCTATGAAATCAATGGGCATCGCTACGAGTGGGGACTTGCCGATAGCAGCATCATTCCCGTCAAACGCAAGACCGCTTTTCTTTTTGAAGATCTTTATTCCACTTTTTCATCTTCTCCCACACAAAGAGTCGCCTATTCCGAGGTGAGGGTGAGTGATGAAAACGTGGATTGGCAATTTGCGAATTCTTTTCTGGAGGATTTTTCTAATCTCGAAAAGGGCGGGGAGAGGAATCAGCCAGTTCGAAAGCTTTTCTCCAAACCGCAAAGGGCCCAAAACCCGCGTTTTTCTGAAAAACTTCCGTCGGCTTTTGAAAGAACGGGAGATGATTTTAAACGCTCAGAAGCCGGCAATCTTTATGAGGGAATGAATCTGCCAGATTGGGTTCTTACCGATGTGAAAACGAGGGGACGCTTCCAAACCGTCCGGATGGATAATCATATTGTGGTTTATGCCATTCCGGATTCCATGCAAGAAGCGCTTGACCGATTCCTTCGAATTTATCTGGATAGCATTCCGGCAAGCGAAAGGCAAGAGGTTTTAGATCATCTTTATATTCATGCCAAATCAGAGCGTCACATGTCGGTCAAAGTTTTTCAGGATCTGCGCCAGAAGGATTTAGGGGCACAAGAACTTTTATTTGATCATCACGCGAAAAGACTTACTGAAGAGGAAAAGAATAAACTGTTTCGAAGTAAGGGCAGTTTGGTTTATCAGGTGGCAAATCAGCATGCACCATTTGAAGTCGAATTAATCGGAGTTTATCCTGCTAGCGACGGAGCCCTTGTAGCGGTTTTCGAAGATAAAAGTCGGACGAAGGAAAATCCGCAGGGAACCACTGACCGGATTCGCCAAGAACTCAATGCAGGGATGGAACAAATGGGTCCAGGAAAAAACCCCGAAGCAAGACCAAAACGCAGCCACTATGTCGCTCTTGCACGATATATTCCACCTGCGAATCGCCCCTGGATGAGTGAATCCCTTTACCAAGCGTGGCTTCACGTTCCTGATTCAGGTGAATACGCCACGGCGTTTAAGGGACTTAGTCCCTCGCAACGTCGTTTTCAAGTTCGAGGCATGACCGTAATTGAGGAACCGCAATGGTTGATGCAAAAGGTCCGTCATCAAACCTTTATTCCCTTCAATCGCTCGGAAACGAGAATGGCGGATACTAAATTGAACAAAGTAGATATTGATCTATATGAATACCAGAAACGTCTACAGCCCTATTTGCAGGAGAAAAGCGAGCGCCCACTGCCCAAGATTCTTGACGAAATGGTTCAAGACGGAACCTTCTTCCGAATTTTCCCCTTCATGGAAAAACTCGCTTCTCCCGAGCATGAAAAAATTCAAGGCGTGAATGTTTTTCGGCAAATGCTGGATTCTGCGAAGTTTCTTTGGGAGTATGAAACGGCGCCCGTGAGTTCTGAATTCCAAAAGCTTTTTAGGAAAATTGTGTCAACCCCCGAAGAACGGGAAGCAGCCTACTTAACCGCTTTATTATTTGATGTCGGGAAATTGGGCCGCCCCGCGGGACATGAGGAACGAGGCGCTAAATGGCTGGCGCCCATTTTTAAAAAGATTGGCTTAGCTGAAAATGTAAGAGAGCGGTCCCTGTGGGTGATCCGGCGGCATGGATTCTTGGGAGAGATTTTTTTGTGGCACACACTGCCTTCGGCGGTTTTTGATGATTTGCGGAAGAATGTTCCCATGCGAGAACAGCGTAAGGATTTGGTGCTTTTAGCGTTGATTAATGCGGTGGATACGCATGCCTGGTATGGTAAAAAAACTCCCTACACGGTTCTGGCGGCAAAAAAATATCTTGAATATATTGAAACCGATTTCGGGAAAATGGATATTGCGGAAGAACGATTCCAGGCTTTCTCAAGCCACAGGACGACTGACGGAATGATCTTTGATGAAAACAAATACTCAGAATTTAAAGATGAACTAGCACGGCTTGCCAAGAGAGCAGGAAAATCCCGTTATCATGGTTTTCTTGAGAACTGGGGAAAAAATATTCAAAAAATGTTTTATGCGGTTGCGATTATGGAAAAGCTTGACGGGGCGTCATTGGCCAGGACCCTTTTTTTACTGAGTCAAATCAGAAATTCAGCAGCGAAAGAACAGGTTGTCACGCAGATCGGGTTTACGGCGCCTTCGCGGCTTGCTCATGAAACAGTCGGTCCCTTGATGCAGGCGATCCAGCGTATACCGGACAGGGAGCTTGTGGGGCTTGATAAAAGACCTTTCAACGAAGTCGTTGAGCACTTAAAAAAATACAATCTTGAGGTTAACGCGGAATGGTCCGAACGACGTATTTCTATCAACAATGCGAAATTTTTCGATTTCCCTGCGGCAAGGCGTGCGGAAGTGCGTGCGAATGCGATTACGGATAAGGACATTGTGCAGGCGCAAATAGAGTATGAAAGTACCCGCAGCTTGACCTATCTTGGAGGGCCTTTTGGGGAAGATAGGGGGGGCGAAGCCTATTTTGGGCTGCACAAGCAAAAGTATTTGCTGCAGCAGGCAATCGGTGACCCTAAATGGTTGGGCCCTGGGGATCCCCGATTTTATTTCGATGCAGTGGCCATTTATCTGGGACCTGAGGACGCTGATGAAACGGTGCAATTATTGGAGTCTTTGAAAGGAAAATCAATTCCTGATTATGCTTTTATCTTTCGCACGGATGAACCGATTAGCCAGGTTCAGGAGCGGCTTAAAAAAGAGCGAGAAGCATTCCCCAATCAGCCGCTGGTTCCCTTTGGTGTTGTTACTGGGAATGTGGCGGGGACTTTGAGCGGATCGCTCTGGGCCCGGCGAACGTTTCGCAGCTACTTAGAGAGTCTCGGATATTCCTGGCAGGCATTAAAAGTGAAGCCGCTTCTCCTTGCCTGGGGATCTGGAGGAAGGGTCTTTCCAATGGGACGGCATAATAAAATACTCGCCAATTCACCCATTTCAGAGGAATCCTATTTAGAGGAAAATTTGAAAGGTATTTTACAATACTTTCAACCCCAAATGAAGCTGACGACAAAGTCGGCGCATAACTTTGTCATTTATCCGGATTCTAATAAGTTAATTGATCGGGAGATTGAAATCGGAAAGCATGACTTTCAATTTATCGGGTCGCTGGTCAATCACGATCAGAAGGAGTTAAATGAGCTTGGTATCGCAACGCTGGATAAGGATGGACGCTTGGTTAACTTTGTCGAGAAACCCAAAGATACAACCGAAATTGAAATGCGGCTTGGTCCTGGCGTGAAATTCAGGAGTTTCGGGGATGTCTACGGGACGGATGCCTTTTTTGATGAATTAGACAAACGGTACGGCCCCCACATTCAGGATTCTAAATTTGTGGTTGATTTTGCCCTCCACCTTGGTGAAGCCTCGACGTTGACCAATCGCCCGATGATTTTCGGGACGCATGGGCTCGAAAAATCAGAGTGGCTTGAGAAGAAAATTGATAAACTTAAAGATCAACGGGTAAAAGAAGCGATTTTTAAGGAAGCGGCGCATTTGGCGCAGGAGTTCAGCATCGGGGCGGCCTATGGAGGCTTTGAAAGCCGTTTCATCCATTCCAATAATATGGAAGCCAATTATGAGATGATGCTGCATCTTGCGGGGGACCCCTTTATCAGGGACTTTGCAGGTGTTCAGGCGAATGCGGACGGAAGTATTATTGGCCCTCATGTCGAGTTAGGAAAGAACGTTACCGTGGCTCCGGGCGCAGTCATTTTAGGGCACACCATCATAAAAAATGGGCGAATTGGCGAGTTTGCGGTTATTCGTGATATTTGGGCTGAGACCCTTTATGCGGACCCCAAGAGTCTGATGAATGAAGTCGATGCGCGGCTGGAAACATTGCACGTTAATTCCGGATTCTATGTGAACGATGTTTTCATTCAAAACAAATCCAGATCTGAGAAAGTCCGTTATGTCCGGAGGATCAATGAAGATATTAATGCGCCTGTGCACTTTAGCGTGGTTGTCTTACCGACAGGGAGCCTGCAGCTGGAGAGCGGTGCGATAGACTCGAATACCATGACGGCGATAATAAATATCCTCAAAGCTAAAAAAACTGCGGCGGGTGATGAGGTTGAGGGTAACGGCCCTGCGATTGCATTCGTTTCTGAATATGATTTAGATGAAATCAAAAGACTGTTGTTTCCCTTTATTCCTAAGGAATTCCTGCACCGCCTTATTATTTACAGCGAAAATGGCGCCCGCGCAACTGGATTTCGTCCCAAATCAGGCATGGAAGTCGATTACTTCCGGCATAGCTTTCCGAAAATTGGTAGGCTTAAGAAAAAGATTAGACGGACACTAAAGCAATTAGGAATAATAAATTACCAGATCGAACGGTCCCGTCCTGCCGTGCTTTCCATTTCTCATTTTGATCGCAAGGATTATTTGCGGGCGGCTCAAAAATTGCAATCGGGTTTTCCTGACCTGAATGTTTATGGGCTGGATGAGAAAAACCAGATTCATATTTCGTTAAGTGACCGGAAAGGAGTTGTGTTGGACCTGATGAATCGCTATCAAATATCGAAACGCCCGAATCAGCGGATCTTGGTCATAGGTTCGGATGCAGGACGATCGCCTAATCACGGGTTGAAATCGGTTCCGGGCATCGATACGAGTTTAGCGGAACTTGTGACAGACCCTCAATTTGAAGGCCGTGTTTACTCTTTAGCTGTGAACCCTTATGCGCCCAATTTATCCATTGCCGTGGAACGTCCAAACAGTTTTTTTCGAACTCAAGCAACCGTGGTGGATGCCTTGGACGAAGTAAAACGCACGATCGAACAGCCCGTCTCACATCGAAATTGGAAAATAATCCAGAACCGGTTTTCGATGCAGGATATAAAAAAATATTATAGCCGAAGTGCGGCAAATAAATTCGATGAGGAGCGTACGCGGGAAATCAATCGTTACAAACGATGGCAGCAAAGTCGTTCAGAACTCCGAAGAATGGGAACGGCAGCGACTGGTTTAAACCGCCAAATGGGCGCCGCAATGGCGCGCGGTGACGGCAATTTTATAAACAGGATTGTCCGCTTGTTTGCAGAGCGGCAAGCCACGATTTCCACACCCAACTCTTTGTCTTCACAACCTTCCATTTTTATTGCCGATTGGGACTCGTCTCGCTTGACTCTTGCCGATATTGAAATTGCCGGCAACGCATTATCTGCGAAATCGACTTTAATTCTTCGTGTCAATGAAAATGAAAAGGAGCCATTGAGGGAATCGATCAACCAGAACGTTGTATTAAAAGGGGGGCGGCGCATCCTTTTAACTTCCTGGACGCTGCCAGAAGTGATTGAGCGTTTAGCCCGGATGCCCCAATATCGTTTATCCAAACAGAGCGTTTATCATTTAGCGGTTGAGCCGGCTTTGCTAAAGCAAGAATTTATATATCGCGGTCTTTGGCACGGAGCTCGCGGCTATATTCAACCGGGCCGGATTCTTGTTTTCACACAAGAAAACTTTAACTTTCCCGGAGCAGAACAAAACGTTCTAGATCGTTATACCTTGCAGGACCTTCTAAATACGCTGAGCGATGCGGAAAGAATCAAAACTCAGATTAGTCGCGCCGCTTAGCCTCCCGCTATCTTTAGATTTCTTCTCTTTTTCAGCAGGATTTATGACATTGGGAATTCTAGCCGATAGATAGTTCACAATGGACTTCGGCAGCCTTGCAGCTAGCTTATCAAAAAAAGTAAAGGGTGAGGTCCGCTTTGATGCAGGAAGCCGCGCCCTTTACGCGACCGATGCCTCGAATTACCGCCAAATCCCCATTGGCGTGGTGATCCCCAAAAATCAGCAAGATGTGATTGAGGCACTCGCGGTCTGCCGGGAGCATGACGTGCCGGTCCTCGGCCGGGGAGCGGGAACAAGCTTGTGCGGCCAGGCCTGCAATGTGGCTGTGGTTTTTGATTTTTCAAAATATCTTAACCGCGTCCTTGAACTTGATCCCGCCGCAAAAACAGCAAGGGTTGAACCGGGCGTGATTCTGGACCATCTTCGAAACGCGGCAAAACCCCACGGGCTCACCTTTGGACCGGATCCTGCGACGCACAGCCGCTGCACCCTCGGAGGCATGATCGGCAACAATTCCTGCGGTGTGCATTCCGTGGTTTCAGGGAAGACCGAAGAGAATGTGGAATCTCTTGAAATTTTAACCTATGACGGACTTCAACTTTCGGTGGGAAAGACAAGCGAGACTGAACTCGCGAAGATCATTCAAGAAGGTGGCCGGCGGGGAGAAATTTATTCAAAACTTAAAAGCCTCGCAGATCAGTACGCCGATTTAATCCGGACACGATACCCTAAAATTCCACGCCGGGTCTCAGGATATAATTTAAACCAGTTATTACCGGAAAACGGGTTTGACGTAGCTAGGGCGCTTGTCGGAACCGAGGGCACTTGCGTCACCATCCTTGAGGCTACGGTCAAACTTATTCATATTCCTCACGAACGCTCTCTTGTGGCCCTTGGGTATCCGGATCTTTTTCAAGCGGCTGAAGACGTTCCCGCTATTTTAACTCACCATCCCGTGGGACTCGAGGGCCTTGACGAATATTTCGTCTATTACATGCGCCAGAAAAAACTTCATCTGGCCGAGCTGCCGCTTTTGCCTGAAGGTAATAGCTGGCTTTTAGTGGAGTTCGGGGGTGAAAGCCAGGAAGAAGCCAATGCCAAAGGGCGTGCTTTAATTAAAACGTTAAGTGAACGTAGCATCCCACCGCATGTCCGGCTTTTTGAGACACCAACAGAACAGAGACTTGTCTGGTCGATTCGGGAATCCTCATTTGGAGCAAGTATGTTTGTTCCCGGCGAAAAGGATACTTTTGCCGGTTGGGAAGATTCGGCTGTGCCGCCGGAAAACCTGGGAAAATATTTGCGGGACCTGCGCGGGCTCATGGAGCGCTACGGCTACGGCGGATTTATTTACGGGCACTTCGGGGACGGCTGCATTCATGCCCGCATTACCTTTGATCTTCAAAGTAAGGACGGAATCAACCAATACCGCGCCTTTGTGAACGACGCTGCCGACATTGTCCTCCATTATGGCGGTTCTTTATCCGGAGAGCACGGTGACGGCCAAGCCTACGCGGAGCTTTTGCCTAAGATGTTTGGGGGTGAGTTGGTTCAGGCATTCCGGGAATTTAAGGCTATTTGGGACCCTCGCGGAAAAATGAATCCCGGGAAAGTGGTGGATACCTATCGGATGGATGAAAACCTTAAAACTTACGAGGTGAAACCCATCCCGTCTCCGGACCTTCATTTTCATTATGAAGAAGATCACGGCGACTTTCTTCGCACGACTTCCCGCTGTATCGGCATTGGCAAATGCCGCCGAACCGAAGGGGAGACGATGTGCCCAAGCTTTATGGCCACGGGTGAGGAAATGCACTCGACGCGCGGACGTGCGCATCTTCTGAATGAGATGATGCGCGGAGAAATTATTCAGGGAGGCTGGAAGGATCCCCACGTCAAGGAATCCCTGGATTTGTGTCTGGCTTGTAAGGGTTGTAAGACCGAATGTCCTGTTAATGTGGACATTGCGACTTACAAGGCAGAATTTCTGTCTCATTACTATGAAGGCCGCGCGCGGCCTCTTCAGGCTTATCTCTTTGGTTTAATGGACGAATGGTGCCGGCTTGGAAGTAAGCTTCCTTCTGTAGCGAACTTTTTTACCCAGACCCCCGTTGTGCGTGATTTGGCCAAAGGGCTGCTTGGAATTGCACCGCAAAGACATATTCCGGCTTTAAGTCATCAACCGTTTACCGAGTGGTATAAAAAACGCAAGACGCATTCTAACACCGGGTCCCAAGTCATCTTGTGGCCTGATACGTTTAACAATTACTTTTACCCCGAGGTGGCTCAGGCCGCCTGTGAAGTGCTGGAAAAATTAGGGTTTCAGGTGCTTATCCCTAAAAACAATCTTTGCTGCGGCCGCCCGCTTTATGATTTTGGAATGCTGACACAGGCCAAGGCCAAGCTGCTGGCTATTCTAAATGGCCTTGAACCCTGGATTGGACAGAATATCCCGGTCGTGGGATTGGAACCAAGCTGTGTTTCTGTTTTTCGTGATGAACTCGTTAATCTTTTCCCTAAGGATGAAAGAGCCCGGCAATTAAGTCAAAATACCTTTCTCTTAAGTGAGTTTCTTATAAGGCAAAAGGACCACATTGATTTCCCCAAAATCACAGCCAAGGCGATTGTGCACGGGCACTGCCATCAAAAGGCTTTGATGGGAATGGATTCCGAGCGGGAGATATTGACGCGGTTGGGAGTTGATTGTGAAATTCTTGATACGGGCTGCTGCGGTATGGCGGGGGCTTTCGGCTTTGAAAAGGCCCATTATGATCTTTCAATGAAAATCGGCGAACAGGCCCTTTTGCCGTGGGTCAGAACGTCTCCCCCGGATACCTTGATGGTGACGAATGGATTCAGCTGCAGGGAGCAAGTGGTTCAATCAACAAACCGCAAGGTCTATCATTTAGCCGAAGTTCTCCATTTGGCTTTGAAAGGCGCCCCTTCCCAACCTATGATTGGAGAATAGGTTACAGCTATTGACGGTCACGTTTCCCACCGGACAGCGGCAGCTGATGCCATTACGATATGAATAATTCTTTTCCTTTGGCATGAGATTTGTTACATTATTGCCTCCTATGAGAAAGCAAAACCTTAAAGCTCATTGCAGGATGACGGACACGACCATGAAACGCGCTGCGTATTTATGGTTCGTCGCGTGGTCCATTCACTGCCGCACGGCAGTTGGCAGCATGGGCTTGAGGGAGGAGAAATAATCCGCAAGAATAAATAAAGCATTTATAGCGTTAAGAACCCAAAAGCCCATGACTTGAGAAATCAGTCATGGGTTTTTTTTGTTGTATGCAAGCTAAATGAGGTGAAATATGAATCCGGTGACGAAGTCGTTTCGGTTAGGCAGGTTTCGAGGTCCCAAGAAGCATCCTTTAAAGCTGACAGCGCTTCTTTACTTGAAGGAGGCCTTACTTGCGGAGCAGTATGAGCAATGCGGCGAGATGGTGGCTACGGCCCTGGAATTTGGGGGAGATCGGCTTGAGATTCAGTACTTGCTAGAAGACCCTCGACGTATGCCCCGAGGGTAACACATGGCGAACTTTAACGAGCCGTAGGGCGGAGATCCCCGCCCTACGGCGCTATGCGACTCGTTAAGAAAGGTGTTTAGAGACCAGCTTGGTCATTTCAAACATATTGACCACAGCCTTACCGCCAAAAACGATTTTTAATTTTGCATCTGCATTAATATTGCGCCTATTCGTTGCATCCTGCAGTTTGTTGCTTTTAATATAAACCCAAAGCTTCTTTACGACTTCACTTCTAGGCAGCGGACCTTTTCCCACCACAGCTTCAAGATCAGAACTGACATTCAACGGTTTCATAAACGCGGAATTCGTTTTGGCCATTGCTTTTTACTCCTTAACTATTCAGTGGTTGATGTATGTTATTGAACGCTTTACTTTTGGGTTATTGTATCGTTCTCTCTAGGGATTTCCTAGAGGGATTTTTTAAAATCTTTAAATTTAATAAAAAATCCAGGAAAAGAATTTGACTCTTAAATAGCGTGTGCTATACTCCGACACGAGTTTGAAGTATGTGTAAATCTTGGGGTTATGACTTTAAGGTGAGGACAAAAGACCATTTCATGAAACATGGATGGTCTTTTTTTGTTATGCCCCCAGTTCCTATTTTTATAACGAGAAAGGGTGGAGGTTATGGCAAAAGGCAAGGTGAAGTGGTTTAGCAACCAAAAAGGATACGGTTTTGTTACCCCTGACAGTTCAGCGGATAGTGCCAAAGATGTGTTTGTGCACTTCAGCGCCATTCAGGGAGAGGGATATAAGAGTCTCAGTGAGGGAGATGAGGTTGAGTTTGAAATTACCCAGGGTCCAAAAGGTGAACAGGCTGTTAACGTTGTTCGGGTGAATAGTCGAGCCGGTTCCAAGTCTTAAGTTCCGCAATTTTCACTTCGTTAAGTTTCTTTCTCAAGTCAAAAGCTATTTTGGCTGAGGGAATTTTTTGTTTATATACCGTATTTCGATTTGTATAATGGGATAAATGCTAAATATCGATCGTGCGTTGAGAAGAATTGTTTCCAATCTCTCGTTTGAATGGAATTCGGATGTCCACCTTCTTTTCCGAACCGTAAGTCCTTATATGTGGGGTTTGTTCCGGCGTAACCTGTACCGTTTTATGAAACTCCAAGCCGAAAACCCTTCCCTTTATCATCGCCGCCTCGCTGAAACGCTTGTCCATGCCGATTTCCTTTCCCTTTTCACGAAAGTGGAGCAGGATTTCACAAGTTACATGCATCCGACCGAAACCTACGTTACGCAGCATTATCCCGACCTGGTCAATCAAACGGTGGCCTATTTTTCAATGGAATACGGGATTGATACGTTGCGGCTTTATTCCGGGGGCCTTGGCATTTTGTCCGGAGATCACTTGCGTGGGGCAAGCGACATCGGCCTCTCGATGGTGGGTGTCGGGCTTTTTTATTTGCACGGATATTATGAGCAGATCATCGGCCGTGACGGCCATATGAGGGTGATTTATGATCCTCTTGTGCCTGCCAATAAGCACGTCAAGGATTACTTGCCTGTTGAAACCGTAAAGAATGCGGATCAGGCAGGGGAACTGATCATAGAGGTCAGCATGAAAGACTGTGCCGTCAAAGCTCGGGTGCTGCGTGCCCGCATCGGACGCTGCACTTTGCTTCTTTTGGATTCCAATGTCACAGCCAATCGTGTTCATGACCGGCATATCACAAAACGCCTTTATGCTTCTCAAAAACATTATGAAGAAGAAAGAAAACGCCGTCTTGAACAGGAACTTCTTCTTGGGATTGGGGGAGTGAAGGCCTTGGAAGGAGCTGGGTTAAAACCCGCGGTCTATCATCTTAACGAAGGGCATGTGGCTTTTGCGCTGATTGAAATGATCCGTCAACGGATTGAACAGGAAGGGCTTTCGTTCGATGAAGCGCGCAGGCGTGTTGCTGGCATGACGGGATTTACCACACATACTCCGGTGCCTGAAGGGAATGAAACCTTTGACGAGCGGATGGTCCGCGATTACCTGCAGCCTTATCTGGATACTTTTTTAAAGCCGAATGAGCGGGAAACTATCTTTAATTGTGCCCGTAACCGGCATGACCAGTTTGATATGACGAAGTTCTCGCTTCTTTTGAGCGGGGCCTTTCGCAATGGTGTCAGTCAGTTGCATGGAGAGGTGTGCCGCAAAATGTGGGGCTATGCGTGGGGGATTCAGGATCCGGCACAAGTTCCGATTGGAGCCATTACCAATGCCGTGCACGTCCCGTACTGGCAAAAACCCAAATTGCGCCAGCTGATTGAAGACCGGGGAGGCTTGGAACGCGTGCAGGAGATTGAAGACAAAGCCATTTGGTCCCTTCACCTTGAGTTTAAACGCAAGCTGATTGAAAAAGTTCGCGAAAGGCTGGCCTTTCAATTGCTGCATGAAAAATTTGACGCGCAGGACATTCATGATCAAACGGCTCGACTGCTCGATGTGGATTCGTTTATGATCGGATTTGCGCGCCGCTTTGCCGGCTATAAAAGGGTCATGCTCTTTTTGGAGGATGAGGAAAAACTCTTTCATTTTCTTGAGGATGCCTACAAAAAATACGGCAAGCCCATTCATATTTTGTATGCGGGTAAACCCCACCCGAATAATTATCACGGCCGCGACCAAATCGCAAAGATCTTTGCCCTTTCGAAGCGGCTTGCGGACCGCGCTCGCGAACGCGGATTCCGCTCCCAGCTTGTTTTTATCGAAGGGTATGATATTGATATGGCCCGGTACCTTGAGGCCGGAGTGGATGTGTGGCTCAATAATCCTATTCGCCCTCTTGAAGCGAGTGGCACGAGCGGCATGAAAGCCGGGATGAACGGGGTTTTAAATATTTCAATTTCAGACGGTTGGGTTCCCGAAGGCCTTGTTTCCGGGAAGAACGGCTGGCTCTTTGGCCGCGGCGATGACGCTTCAACCGATCATGACCGCGCAGAGCTTTTTAAGCTTTTTGCAGAGAAGGTTTTGCCGATTTATTTTGACCGTTCCGATGCCACCAAACCTTGTTCGACGAAGTGGGTTCAAATGATGAAAGATTCCATTCAATCCATTACGCGCCATTTTAATACCGACCGCATGATGCAGGAATATATTGAAAAGATGTATCTGCCGGCCCTGCGATCCAGAAATCATGTCCCTATTGGAGAACATTGAAGGATGCCTACGATGACAGATCAGAAACCTTCCACGTTTGAACTACGCCAGGCGGGACAAAGCCCCTGGCTTGATTACATCAGCAGGCAAATCCTTTCAAATGGAAAGCTGCAATCCCTGATTAATGATGAAGGGCTGTTGGGAGTAACGTCCAACCCGAGCATTTTCGAGAAATCCATCAGTGACCCGCAAGGAGGATATGAAAAAGATATTCAGAAATTGATCCGCCGGAAGGCATCGACTTTCGAAATTTATGACCAACTTACGATCGCCGACATCCGCAGGACCTGCGATTTGTTTTTGCCGGTTTTCAAGCAATCCGGGGGAGAACACGGATTTGTCAGCCTGGAAGTCATGCCCGGGCTTGCGCATGATGCAGAAGCCACGCATCTGGAAGCTCTCCGCCTTTTCAAGGCGGTCAGTAAACCCAATGTAATGATCAAAGTTCCTGCGACCCTGGAAGGTATTCCCATTGTCCGGCGTTTGATCGGCTCCGGAATCAATATCAATATCACGCTGATGTTTTCTCTTAAGCATTACCAGGATGTGGCTCACGCCTATCTTGCGGGACTTGGCGATTATCAGAAAAAGGGCGGGGACCTTTCAAAAGTGCACTCCGTTGCAAGCGTTTTCGTAAGCCGTGTCGACACGCTTGTGGATAAAAGAATTCAGGCCTTAATACAAAAAGAGAATCGCCCTGACAAAAAAGCAGTGCTTGAACAGCTTTTAGGGAAGGCGGCCTGCGCCAATGCCAAGATCATATACCAGGAGTTCAGGAAAATTCTTTCTTCAAAAGAGTTTTTAGCGCTTAAAAATCAGGGCGCGAATGTACAAAAAGTGCTTTGGGGCAGCACCAGCAGCAAGAACCCCAGCTATCCGGACCTTCTTTATGTTGAAAATTTGATTGGGGAAGAAACAGTCAATACAATGCCTCTGGCCACGCTTGAAGCCTTTTTGGATCACGGCAAAGTCCCAGGCCCTACGCTTCTTGAGGGGCTGGAGGAAGCAGAGCAAACTATCAGGCAATTAGACCAGCGGGGTATGAATCTGATCGAAATTGGCGAACAGCTTCAAAAAGAGGGAGTTCAAGCATTTGTGGATTCTTTTGACTCACTCATGAGGACGATTGAAAAAATTCGTTGGAAGACAAGTGCAGGGAATCAAAAGGCGTTTAGCCCCATTAAGACAACGCTCTCAAACTCAAAAGAGATTCAAGCTAAAACGGTTGAATTAGCAAGGCAGAATCTCACGCGCCGTTTTTTTCAAAAAGATCCGTCAATTTGGAAAATGGATCTTTCGGAACAAAAGAATGTGTTAAATCGTCTTGGCTGGCTCGATGCAATCGAATGGATGCTCGGTAAACTTTATGAACTGGATCTTCTACGGGAGAAAATCGTCAAAGAAAAAATCCAGGATATTGTACTCCTTGGGATGGGGGGATCAAGCCTTGCCCCGGAAGTGTTGAGCCTTGTCTTTAAAAAGCACCGCTTGCGAATCCCAAAATTTCACGTTCTTGACACCACGGATTCGGCAAGTATTCAGCGAGTTGCAAAGCAAATTAACCTGGCGAAATCCCTTTTTATAGTTGCCAGCAAATCCGGCACAACCGTTGAAACCGTTTCCCAATACAGTTATTTTTACGATAAAGTCTATCAGCTTGCGAAACGCGGAGCAAAAAATTTAGCTCGAGTCGAAGAAGAAGCAGGACGGCATTTTATTGCGATTACCGACGGGGGATCGTGGCTTGAGCAAATGGCACGGGACAAAAAATTCCGCAGTGTGTTCATTAACCCTGCTGACATTGGCGGACGGTTTTCAGCGTTGTCCTATTTTGGAATGGTTCCTGCAGCGCTTTTGGGGCTTCCGGTGAGAGAGATCCTGCGAAGCGCCAACGCATTGTTGACAGCCGCCAAGAATGAGACAGACCTCCAAAAGAATCCCGCCGTATTTCTGGGTGTCCTTTTAGCGCAATTAGCCAAAGAAGGCAAAGATAAGCTTACGGTTTGGACGTCTCCCAGGCTTGAATCGTTTGCCTGTTGGGTTGAACAACTGGTTGCCGAAAGCACGGGTAAGGAAGGACAGGGCGTTGTTCCCATTGAAGGCGAACCGCCTTTAGACGTTGCCGCCTATGGTGCGGATCGAGTTTTTATGTCCCTTAAACTTCGGGCTGAAAAGAGCAACGTATTTACTTCTCCGCTCAAAGCTGTCAAAAAGGCAGGATATCCTGTGATCGAAATCGATTGGCCGGAGGAAGCTGCCATTGGCGCTGAATTTCTGCGATGGGAAATCGCAACAACGATTGCCGGGGCAGTGCTTGAAATTAATCCTTTTGATGAGCCCAATGTGACAGAGAGCAAAGACAATACCGCACGATTGTTAGATAGCCTGAAAACGAATAAGAAACTCTCATTCCCTAGTAGAGCATTACGATTGAAATTGGGGGTTCCAATTTCAATCATGTACAGTACCGTGTACCCACAAAATCAAATAAAACACGGTACTAAGTCTAAAATAGACGCAACTTCCTTTCTTGCCCAGGTTCCAAAAGGAGGGTATATTGCTTTTCTTGCGTATCTGGACAGGTCACCGGAAGTTTCAAAGGTTCTAAAATTGATAAGAACGAAAATTGCAAGGCGTTTAAAGGTTCCCGTGTTAGTGGGGTATGGGCCGCGTTATCTTCACTCCATTGGCCAGTTGTATAAGGGAGGGCCGCGAAAAGGAGTGTTCATTGAATTGGTTTCAACCCCCACCCCTGACCTCAAAGTTCCCGGGGCACCCTACACCTTTAATCAGCTTAAAAGGGCTCAGGCCTTGGGCGATAGGCAGGCGCTTCAAAGTAAGGGGCTTCCGGTTTTAACCTGTGATATTATGGGTAATCCCGTGAAGGCGCTTCACGCTTTAGCGGAAAGTCTCGGGGGATGAATCCACCGCTAATCCGAGCTAACCCGGTTTTCTCATCGATTGTTGCCTCGATGAGAAAACCGCTTTGGACAGTGCGCCTTTTGGACGCACAGTCCAAAGTTTTGCGCGCCGCTTTTACAGCGCGCAAAAGATAAGCCCTTTTGCGGAAATCAAGCAACTCATTTCCGCAAAAGCCCTTCGGGCGCATTTCTCATAATTGGGATGAGAAATGCGGGCTAAAGAAAAGTCATATTTTAGGCGTTATTAAAAAAATTATAAGATGATTAATTTCAGATTTCCCTCATTAGCGGTTTTGATAGAGTCCGCGAGGTCAGAATTTGTGAATCGCGGAGTAATACTCAACAAGGCATCAAAATCACAATTTGTAGCCTTGTTGACTATATTTGTCTTTTATCTGACGGGCTGTGCTCACCAGCCCCCCAGGCCTCGGATGCCCGCAAGCCCTTTAGTTGCGCCCTTGGGCAATCCGGTATCTAACGCATTTGCAACCCCACAAACGATTGTGCATATTGTAGGTCCGCAGGAAACCTTGTGGCGGATCGGCAAAAGCTACAATGTAGATATGAATACCTTGATGCGGGTTAATCGCCTTACGGATCCAAAGAAAATCAGCAACGGTCAAAAATTAATTATCCCGAATACCCTTGGGCCTCGGCCTGTGATTCCCCTTTATCCGACCCGGCGGTGGAAATATATCGTCATCCACCATACCGTAACCGAAGCGGGAAATGCGTTCAGCATTGATAAAATCCATCATGACCGCGGCTTCTGGAACGGGCTTGGTTATCACTTTTTGATTGATAACGGTACGTCCACGAAGATGGAAGGGCAAATTGAAGTGGGCCCGCGCTGGATTAAGCAGCAGATCGGTGCTCATGCAAACACGGGAGGGATGAATGAAATGGGGATCGGCATTTCCCTGGTCGGTAATTACAGTGAACAGCCCGTTACCCCAAGGATGCTGGATTCGCTCGTTTACCTCACCAAAGTATTACAGCAGTATTACCAAATCCCATCCGACCATGTGATCCGCCATAACGATGTCCCCGGGAAAAGCACGGAATGTCCCGGGACGCTTTTCCCGTGGCGTGAATTCAAGCAGCGCGTATAATTTAACTATAAACCTCCGGCAGAACTGCCGGTTTGTTAGAATAAAACCTTCATGCTGCTACAACTTTCCATTTCCAACTTTACCTTGATCGATCAAATCCGAATAGAGTTTGACCGCGGGCTGAATGTCCTTACAGGAGAAACAGGCGCGGGAAAGTCCATTTTAATCGATGCCCTCCAGGCAGCGTTAGGGGAGCGTATGGATGCAGCTTCGGTGCGTGATAAAAATGAAGCCTGCATTTTTGAAGTGGTTTTTCTTCCTCCGGCGGAGATTTTAAAAAGGCAGCCCGTGATCGCGTCCTTTTTGACGGACGGGGATGAATGCGTGATCCTGCGCCGGGAAATAACGCCCGAAGGCAGAAGCAAATGCTATATTAATCAAAAATTTGTCAATCTCTCGAGTCTTAAGGAAGTAGGGAAATGGCTTGTGGATATTCACGGACAGCATGATCACCAGGAAATTTTTGATCCACAATCTCATCTTGAGCTTGTCGACGCGATGGCCAAACGAGGGGAGGAAAAAAACCCCCGCAACCTCTACTCGGAGGTCTACGAGCGGTATGCAGCTTTACTTAGCCAAAAGCAAAAGATGACGGAAAATGCGCAAGGCAAAGAGCGCGAGATCGATCTTTTAAGTTTTCAAATCCAGGAAATTGAAAAAGTAGATCCAAAACCTGGGGAGGAAAATGCGTTAAAAGAAGAGCGAATCAGGCTGGTACACGCAGAAAAACTCCACCATTTAACGTCGAAAATATTAGACCATTTAGATGAAAATGATTTCTCCGTGTCGAATCAGCTTCGGGCCTTTTACCGTGATCTTGTGGAGTGGAGCCGCATTGATCCAACGGCCGAGACCTTTAAAGTTGAAACAGACCAAATTCAGCTATCCACCGAAGAGCTCATCCGAAGCGTACGCGACTATCAGGAAAAACTGGAGTTCGATCAAGGGCGTCTTGAGGAAATTGATACAAGGCTTGAACAGCTCGAATGGATAGGGCGTAAATACAGGAGTAATTTTGAAGCCCTGCAGAATTTTCTCAAAGAAGCAAAAACAAGTTTAGATCAGCTGGCGCATTCGGATCTTTACCAGAAAGAAGTGGATGACCAAATCCAGGCGCTTTTGCCGGAACTTAGGAAAAAGGCCCAATCGTTATCTCGAATACGCGCGACTGCGTGTGAAGACCTTGCCAAGGCGGTTTTAAAGGATTTAAAAGACTTGGGTATCCGGCACGCACAATTTGAGTGCAAAATCACGGAAACCGAATACGCGCCGCACGGCAGGGAAAGGATAGAGTTTTTATTCAGCCCGAATGCGGGAGAGCCTTTGAGGCCCTTAGCCCTTATTGCTTCGGGAGGGGAGGCCTCGCGGATTATGCTTGCGATTAAGCATGCGCTTTCGAAAGTGGATTTTATCCCCACGTTGATCTTTGATGAAATAGATGCCAATGTTGGGGGTCGATTAGGAAGTTGTGTAGGAGAAAAACTGCGGGAAATTGGTTATGAACGCCAGGTGATTTTGATTACGCATTTGCCGCAGATTGCATCTTTTGCGGATCGTCATATTAAAGTCCGCAAGCACATCGAAGGCGGAAGGACCCGGGTGCGTTATGAGCCATTATCAAAAGAGGCTCGCATTCAGGAGTTGGCGCAGATGATGAGTGGTGAAAAAGAAACCGAAATATCAAAAGCCCACGCCAAGGAAATGCTTAAAACCGCGGCGAGGTAAAAGACAAGGGAGGTTGTTATGCGATTAGATCACCGGTATTTTATTCAGTGTTTGTTGATTGCTTCTATTCTTTTACTTGGGCCTTCTGCCCGAGGGGCAAGCCTTGAGGAGAGGGTCTCAAGCCCGCAGTATGCCGTTCGGGCTCCGTCGCGTCTATTTCAAGGGATTGTGAACGTCAGCCTGGGATGGACGACTCTGTTAACCGAGCCTTACAAAGCAGCTCAAAGTAGTAATGACTCGTTTTCCGACGGATGTTTCAGAGGTTTAGCCTACCCCTTTTCCTACACGGCACTTGGGGTTTACGACATTGGAACTTTCTGGTTCCCCAACCTCCAGAATTTCGGCACCGATGCCGCTGGCGTGCATAAAAACGTCTTGAATATATAAACTTAAGTTTGGCACATTTTTATCTCTATTCAGTGCAACGCCCCACAGTACAGGAAGTTGTCGTTCCTGCCCCGCATCTGTCATCCCTGCGAAAGCAGGGATCCACAGTCTGGATTCCTGCTTAAAGCCCGCCACTAAAACATCGGCGGGTCCGTCCGCGATTTTTGGCGGACGTGCAGGAATGACATAAAAGCGTCAAAAAGTGCCAACCCCAAGTTTATAAATTTACTCTAACGAACCTCTGGCGCAGGTTAAGATTTTTCTTTGTTGTCCGATATTAAAGAGACAAACATTGAAAAGGAGAAAAATCTAATGATCAATCAAATGGTTTTATCAACAGAAATTGAGTGGATTGGGTATGAGCATAAACGTAACATGCTGCAGGTGGAGTTTATTGCGGGCAGCGTTTACCAGTACGATAATGTGCCTGAGCGGATTTATGATAACTTCTTAACCGCACCCTCGCACGGAAGGTTTTTTGAAACACAAATTAAGGGAAGATACGCCTACCGGAAAGTCCGATAACCCTCAGGTGATTTATAGTCTTACTGCACTCTGAAAAGGGAAATTTAGGCACGTTCGCTCACGATTTTAACCTCGCAGGCGTGGACGGGAATAGATTCAGTCTTTCATTCTTTAAGGATAAGAAAGTTTTAGTGATTATGTTTATTTGTAATCACTGTCCTTATGTCCAAGCCATTGAAGATCGCATGATTCAGCTTCAGAGAAACTACGCCAATCAGAGTGTCCAACTCGTCGGAATTTGTTCCAACGATCCCACCGATTATCCGGATGATTCTCCTGAGAATTTAAAGAAGCGCTGGAAAGCCAAGGATTATCGGTTTCCTTATCTTATCGACGAAAGCCAAGAAGTTGCCCGAGCGTACGGAGCCGTCTGTACGCCCGATATATTTGTCTATGACACTCACCAAAAACTTGCCTACCACGGCCAGATCGACAACAACTGGAAAGAACCCTCAAAAGTCACCCGCCAGGATTTACGCGAAGCCATTGACGGCATCCTGAAAGGCCAGAACCCTTCCGAAGCTCAAACTCCCTCAATGGGCTGCTCCATTAAGTGGAAAAAGGGATAAGTTTTTCGTTTTTTGATTAAACAGTATCTTCCCGTTGCTTATCCGTAGAGATTCGGTTACAATTTAAACATCTATGCAAGTTAAAAATCGTAACCCAAGAAGAATGAACAAGATACGGATTGGTATGCTTTCGCTTGGATGCCCAAAAACTCTGGTGGATAGTGAGACTATCCTCGGCAAAGTGGTGGGGGAGCAATGCGACCTTGTCCCCTCAGTAACCGATTGTGATGTGGCGCTTTTGAACACCTGCGCCTTTATTCAGGACGCACAAAAAGAATCCATTGACCGGATTCTGGAACTCCTTGAACTCAAAAAAGAAAAGCGCATCCGAGCGCTTATTGTGATGGGGTGTCTTGTCCAGCGATTCCCTAAACAGCTGCAAAATGAATTTAAGGAAGTGGATGCTTTTATTGGCTCGGGGGAGTATGCCAAAATTCCTGAAATCGTAAACCGTGTGGCAAACGGCGGGCATGTTGTTTCCATCGGAGTCCCGGGTTACCTTGCCACCTCAAATGAAGCTAGAATTGCGTTAACCCCGTCTCATTACCGCTACCTCAAAATTTCCGAAGGCTGTGATCATGTCTGCACTTTTTGTACGATTCCTTCTTTCCGCGGGAAGCATCGATCCCGGACGATTGAAGATGTTGTCACGGAAGCCAAACAGCTCGTGGATGACGGAGCAAAGGAAATTATTTTGACCGGCCAAGACACTTCCTATTTCGGCCGTGATCTTGAAGGAACTTTTCTTCTTCCCAAACTTTTACAGCAATTGGACAAAATCTCAGGTCTTGAATGGATCCGCCTTCTTTATGCCTATCCTTCTTGCATTACGGAAGACTTAATGAAAACGATGCGCGATTCAGAACACATCTGTCATTATCTTGATATGCCTTTGCAGCATGCAAGCGACCGGATGCTTCTAGCCATGAAAAGAGGAATTACAAAGCGCAAAACATTTGACCTGATTGAGAAGTTCCGAAAAACAGTTCCTGATCTTGCTATTCGAACCACCTTTATTGTCGGGTTCCCGGGGGAAACTGGAGAGGATTTCGAAGAACTCCTGTCCTTTATGGAAAACGTCAAGTTTGAACGCCTTGGTATTTTTACCTATTCGCAGGAAGAGGGATCGGTTGCGGCAAAAATGCCGTACCAGGTAGCGGAAACGGTCAAGCAGGATCGGCTTGAACGCGCGATGCAGCTTCAGCAGGAAATTTCGAAACAAAATAATCAAAAATGGCTTGGAAAAATCCTTCAGGTTTTGGTTGAAGAGCGGGACGAAAAGCAGCCCGATCTTTGGATCGGCCGCAGCTTTATGGATGCTCCCGAGGTGGATGGCAGCGTTTTTATCCGCACACATAAAGAAATCAGACCAGGGTCCTTTCACTCAGTAAAAATTACCTCCAACAAAGAATATGACTTCCTGGGCGAACTTTAGCCGCAAGCATCTTTTTGCTCCGAATGGATTAAGCGTCCTTCGGGGTATTTTTGGACTTTGCCTGCCGGCTCTGATCCTTCAGTCGAATCAAAGTTATCACTTAGTCGCGGCAGGTTTATTTATTGTTGCGGCTTGGCTTGATTATTTCGATGGATTGATCGCGAGAAAATTTTCCCTCGAAAGCTCCATTGGAAAATTGATCGATCCCTTAGCCGATAAAGTTTTAATCCTGGCGCCGCTGACGGCTTTTTCTATTTTAGGTTTTTTCTCTCCCTGGTGGCTTGTGCCCCTTTATGCCCGTGAAATTATCGTGACGTTTTGCCGCATTGGCTGGATGCGTGAGGGTAGCTCGATTGGAGCTGAAAAGCTGGGCAAGGTGAAGCTGGGGTTTCAAATAGCTTGCGTGGGCGCTGTTTTCCTGTGGTTTCTCTGCCAAAATTTTGGTCTGCCGGGTTTTCTTGTGACCGTTTTTGCACTTTTAACGAAGTTTTTGCTCCCTGTGGCCGTGGGGGTAACACTTATTTCAGGGGTGTCCTTTTTAAGTCATCATCGACAACTGTTTCGAAGTATCGAGTTTGCCAAATATACAAGCGCCTGCGGAGTGGGGCTTATCCCGATTGTTCCCGGCACTTGGGGAAGTGCGCTGGCAACGCTTCTTGTGCTGCTCATTTACTGGAACGGGTGGCTTTATCTTGGCACCTTCATCTTTGTGATTTGGGTGGGCTACTGGGCAGTGTCACGGATCGATCTCTCGGTTCGCAAAGATCCCAATTTCGTGGTGATTGATGAGGTCGGTGGAATCCTGGTAACGTTTATGGGAATTCCCTTAACCTTCACGTCACTGATGACGGGTTTTATTTTGTTCAGGCTTTTTGACATCATTAAGCCTTTTCCTTTGCGCCGGCTTGAAAAAATTCCAGGGTATTGGGGAATCCTGTTGGATGATTTAGGAGCAGGCCTTTACGTCTGGTTTATCCTGCGAATTTTCTTTCACAACGCGTAGCGTTCAATGTACGATCATGCCGAAATCCTCACCATTGGTGCCGAACTCTTAAAAGGAAGCACGCTTAATACCAACGCCCAATTCCTTGGGCGCGAATTAACGCAGCTTGGATTTCGTGTTGTCGCCCAAACCTCATGCGGCGACGCCATCCCTGAAATTGCAGCACGCCTCAGAGATGCCCTTAGCCGCTCCACGGTGATAATCCTGACGGGGGGCCTGGGACCGACTCCGGATGATCTCACCCGGGAAGCGGTGGCTTCTTACTTTGATGTCCCTTTAATTTTCTCGAAAGAACAGTTTGCAAATATCCGTAAATACTATAGACGTCACGCCAAACCGTCGAAACGCACCATTCCAGATCTCGTCCGTAAAGAAGCTCTTTACCCTGAAAACGCAGTGCCCTTGATAAACCGTTTTGGTATTGCCTTAGGTTTTTACCTGCGGCAGGGGAGGCAATGGATTTTTGTTCTGCCGGGTGTACCGGCCGAACTTGAAAAGATGTTTAAACAAAACATTTGCGGGTTACTGAAAAAAAACTTTGCGCATCTAGCAGAGAAACCGCATCTTGTGGCTAAAATTGTGGGCTTGTCCGAGCCTGAGATCATGACAAAATTAGGCCGTGATTTTTTTAACCTTCCCTTTGAATTCGGGATTTATCCAGCCCCGGGTGAAGTGGCAATCCGAGTTAACGCCGAAAAAAAAGCCATCACCCGTGAATTAAAACAAAAAATTAAGCGCCGGCTTGGAGGTTCGGTCTATGCGTATGAGGATATTTCACTGGCGAAGGCGATCGGAAAGATTTTGACGGCGAGGAAAAAAAGCCTGGCCGTGGCTGAAAGCTGTACCGGCGGAAAGCTTTCCGCAGAGATCACGCACGTCCCGGGTGCGAGTCGTTATTTTAAAGGGGGAGTCACGGTTTATAGTGACGCCTGGAAGGACGCCTTGGGTGTCCCCAAGCACCTCATTCAGGCCAAGGGAGCAGTGTCGCCTGAAGTTGCTTTGATTCTCGCACAAAAGGTGCGCATCTTTGCCAAGTCAACCTACGGCTTGGGAGTTACGGGGATTGCAGGCCCGTCAGGGGGCAGCAAACGCAAGCCGGTAGGGCTGGTCTATATTGCCGTTGCAGGGCCGAATCATTCGAAGGGGGAGCAGCATCTTTTTTGGGGGGATCGAGACCAGATTCGGACAAAGGCCGCAAAAAAGGCACTCGAATACTTATGGCGTACGATCCGGTAAAAGAAAGCATGCGGACCTTCCTAGCCCTGCCTCTTGCAGAAATGTTTCAATCTGAAATTGAAGCCTGCACCAAATCCTTAAAATCCTATGCAAACGGCATCAAATGGGTGGCTCCTGAACAGGTTCATATCACATTGCATTTTTTTGGAGAGACTCGCCAGGAAGAACTCCAGACAATTCAGGAACATGTGGGTGTCGTCACCGAGCGCTATGGGGCGCTCAAGCTGGGCTTACAGGAAATCGGATTTTTCCCCAGTCCAGCAAAACCGCGAATCATCTGGATTGGAGTTTCAGGAGACGTTACGTTGCTAGCCCAGATGCAGCGTGAAATTGAACAGGAACTTAGGGATTCTGGATTTGCAATTGAAGATCGACCTTTTCAGGCGCATGCGACGATTGGCCGGGTTAAAAGACAAGGTCAGGAAATCCAACGGTTTTCGCAAAGGATTGAAAAACAAAAATCACCTGTTTTAAGAACAGAGCTTCGCAGCTTTGATCATATTGCTCTCTTTAAGAGCCTGTTGACGCCTCAGGGGCCCCATTATGAAATCCTCCAAATCTTTCTTTTATCCCAAAAGCCGTAAGCTTCGGCCAAATGAGTTGCCCAAGGTGTATCGCACACTTCGGCAGGCCTTTGGCCACCAGCATTGGTGGCCTGGAGAAACACCGTTTGAAGTGATTGTGGGCGCTATTTTGACGCAGAATACGGCCTGGACGAATGTTGAAAAGGCTATTATGAATCTTAAAAAAAATGAGATGTTAACGCCTGAGGCTTTTCGCAAAATTTCTGAACCCGCCTTGGCGAGGCTGATTCGTTCTGCGGGCTATTTTAATATCAAGGCCAGCCGTTTAAAGCATTTTATCCGGTTCCTTTATTCGGAATACGAGGGCGATCTGGATAGCCTGTGCGTTGAGAAAGGGGACCCGCTGCGGCAAAAGCTCCTGGCCGTCAAGGGCATAGGGCCTGAAACTGCAGATTCTATTCTCTTGTATGCAGCGCAAAAGCCTTTTTTTGTGATTGATGCGTACACCAAAAGGATCTTTGCCCGTCACCGCCTCTTTCCTTATGAACGTTCTTATGAATCGTGGCGCCACCTCTTACAGGATGCTTTGCCGCACAAGGTATCTCTCTACAACGATTTTCACGCCCAAATTGTTGCCGTGGGAAAGCGCTTTTGCCGCACGAAACCAGATTGCGGTAATTGTCCCTTGAATCGGTACTTATGATGATAAAATGAGAACTTAAAGGTAACCCCGCGTCGTCGGCCAAAAAAATGGCCTCCTCCTGGGGTGAGCTCCGGGAAAGGGTTTCCGCGGGCTCAAAATAGATTTCAGTTTTAACTGCTTATGCCGTAATGAATAACGATCAATGAAGAAGACTTTAAAGAGCCAATCAGGGTTTACGCTTATTGAATTTGTGATTGTTTTGGTTATTCTTTCGCTCTTGGCTTATATAGCTTTTCCGAATCTCCTGCGAACCTATATGAGTGAAAACGAAAAGTCGATCAAAATCGCTCTTCGGACGTTTAACGGCGCCAATGAAGCATACCGGAAGTCCCAAATTCCCCCTAATTATGCTTCGACGATTCAGGAACTGATTACCCCAAAGGCGAGCCCAAGCTTTCTGGATTCATCCTGGAAATCGACCGAGCGGCATGGTTTTAACTTAACTTATAGCGGGGGAGGGAAGGAGAAGCCGGAAAGCTATTCCCTTTTGGCGGTTCCTACGCTTCAGAACCGTACGGCCAAGAATTCTTATTGTATTGACCCAAAAGGAGCTTTAATAACCTCCATTGATGCGGCCGTACCCCTTTCGGCAAGCGCGGACGGATGTGCCGGCGGATCTCCGGTGGTGGGATAGTGCCGCGTCAATTCAATCTTGATTGCGCATTAGTGTTTTTTACTTGGTCTGTAAGAGCAGATAGTCTAAGATACCGCCTTCAAACCGGCTTTATGAGTAAGCAAGTTATTAGAAGGGCCATTGTTAAGAAGTTTTGAACCGAAGGCTATTTTGGATAGAAAGCTCAAATGGGAGCATGGCGAGAACGCATGATTGTTAAGTTAATGGGACATCCGATCGAGGTGCCTAATCCGGTTTTCTCATCGATTTTTTGTCTTAATGAAAAAACCGCTTTGGGCAGTGCGCCGTTCGGACGCACAGTCCAAAGTTTTGCGCGCTGTTTTTACAGCGTGCAAAAGATAAACCCGTTTGCGAAAATAAAGCAACTCGTTTTCGCAAAAGTTCTTCGAGCTCATTTCTTATCATTGTGATGAGAAATGCGGGCTAAGACTTATCCCGCGTTTTCGGATATGTTAGGAAAAGTTGCGGTTGTTAATGATAAATCTTCATTCAAAAGAATGAAGATACACATTTAAAAAGTGGAGACGCCAAGTCGTCTTGGACATGAAGCAACGGGCACTGGCTAGTGGTAGGCAATGTCTGTTGATGCCCTTTTTAAGTTAGCAACCATACTTTTAAAGCTTTTCTGATTCCTTTTTTTGAGCCTATCCTGTACGAATTAAAATACTAGAAAGGATAGGTTTTCCATGAAACGCGAAATTCTCATCAGTCATGATGCCAACGAAAAACGTGTGGCCATTCTTGAAGATGGATGTCTTGAAGAATTCTATATTGAACGTTCCGATACCCACCGCATGTTCGGTAATATCTACAAAGGGAAAGTCAAGTCGGTTATCCCCGGTATGGGAGCGGCCTTTATTGATTTAGGGACCAAAAAAGACGGGTTTCTATACGTTACCGATGCGCTAAAGTCTCCCCTGGATCTCGATGCCGAATTTGAAGAGCCCCCAGTCAAGACGGAAGAGAAAAGACGGGAACGATTTAAATCCATTGAAGAAGTTTTGAAAGTTGGCCAAGAACTGATTGTCCAGGTCGTTAAAGAGCCCATCCGTAATAAAGGGCCCCGGTTAACAACTCATTTCTCGTTACCTGCCCGCTTTCTTGTGATGATTCCAGGCGAAGAAAAAGTCGGGGTTTCCCGGCGGATTGAAGACCGTCAGGAGCGCGACCGAATCCGGCAGATTTGCCGGGAGCTTGAAATTCCTAAAGGGGTGGGATTTATTGTCCGTACGGCCGCCGAAGGCAAAAGCGCCAAGGAATTTAACCGGGACATACGCTATCTGATCCGTTTATGGAAAAGGATCCATGCCTCGATTACCCAAAAACATGCGCCGGCCTTGATCCACCAGGAATTGGATCTGGTAGAGCGAGTTATCCGTGATCATCTCACGGAAGATACGGACAAACTTGTGGTGGATAGTAATGAAATGCACAAGAAGGTAGAGCGTTTTCTCGGCCTTTACTTACCGGGACAGGATATCAAATTTGAGTTCCATCGTGGAGAGCCGCTTTTTGAAAAGTATAATATTGAAAAGGAGATTGAGAAGACGTTTCAAAGAAATGTCATCTTGAAGTCAGGCGGCCACATTGTGATTGAACAAACCGAGGGGTTGGTCGCAATCGACGTGAATACCGGTAAATTCACAGGGCATATAAATCTGGAAGAAACTGTGTATAAGACCAACATGGAGGCCTGCTGGGAAGTCGCCCGTCAGCTCCGGCTTCGGGACGTCGGGGGAATTATTATTATTGACTTCATTGACATGGAAAAAGCCGAGCACCGGCGCAATCTCTTTCGATCCTTTAAAGACGCTGTGCGCCGCGATAGAGCGAAGACAAATATCCTTCAGATGTCAGAACTCGGCCTGGTGGAGATGACACGTCAGAGAATTCGTCCATCACTTGAAAGTGCTGTTTCTCATAGCTGCCCTTATTGTGAAGGGAAGGGCATTGTCAAATCAGCAACGACTATGGCCATCCAAACCATAAAAGAACTCCGCAAAACGATCGGACAATCGCACAGCCGCATTGTGAATGCGTATGTTCATTCGGAGGTTGCCAAGCGTTTGCTCGATCAGGAACGTAAGAGCATTCAGCATCTGGAACGCACCGCCCGCAGCCGAATTTTTATTTTTTCGGATCCGACAATTCATATGGAAGATGTCAATATTACAATCGTTAAATAGGGTGGCAGCGTGCGCTATCCTCCGCGAGGTCAAAAAATGTGAATGGCGGAGTCATACTCAACACGGCGTCGAAATAACAATTGATGGCCGTGTTGGGTATCATCATCTCGCGCGGACATGGAGAAGCCCGTCGTGAATGTTCTAAACCTATTAGCCGGTTTTGTGATTGCTTTATGTGTTTTGATGGGGGCCGTGATTCTATTTCTTTGGCAGCGGTTAAGCCATAGCGCATCAAGGCAAGAGGGGGCCACAACCGTGATGGTTGAACTGCAGCGGGAACTCGCCACGCTGCGATCCTCCCTGCAGGACCAGGTATTGCAATTATCCCGTCAAATGAGCACTCATCTTGAACGCAATACGCGCTTCCTGCAGGAAAGCCACGAGCAGTATAGCCGCACGGTGGGTCAGGTTCAGCATCGGCTCGGAGAATTGCAGGAAGTCACGCGCTCGATGCTTACCATCGGAAAAGACATTTCATCGCTTCAAAATATCCTGAGAGCACCCAAACTTCGGGGCGGATTGGGGGAGTTATTCCTAGGCGAATTATTGCGCCAGATTCTTCCCGAAGATCATTTTTCACTTCAGTATACCTTTCGTGACGGCAACAAGGTGGATGCCGTTATTTTTCTTGGGCAGGGCATGATCCCTGTCGATGCTAAATTCCCGTTGGAAAATTTCCAGCGAATTCTGGAAGCCTCAGGCGAAGAGGCGGTAAAGCAGGCCCGCAAAAATTTTGCCACTGACGTAAAAAGGCATATTGATGATATCGCCTCCAAGTATATCCTGCCGGAGGAAGGGACTTTTGAATTTGCGCTCATGTATATTCCGGCTGAAAATATTTATTATGAAACCATTATTAAAGAAGACCTCCAGCCGGAAAGTATTTCGTCTTATGCGTTAAGGGAAAAGGTGATCCCTGTGTCGCCGAATACTTTTTATGCTTATCTTCAAGCGATTGTACGCGGGCTCAAAGGGCTGCGCATCGAGCGCTCCGCCCAGCTTATCCTTGAAAGTTTGGGCCAGCTTGCGACTGATTTTAAAAAATCATTTGATGAGTTCGAAAAAGTTGGAAGCCATCTGTCGAATGCAAAATCCGCGTATGATAAAACCCTGCGGAGATTTGAGCGATTTTCTGACCAATTATCGGCGATTGAGTCTGCCCCCAGTCCTGCCCTTGCGGCAAAAGAGACTCAGGAAATCGGGCAGCCCGTTGACTCGTCGAAGGTGAAGGAAAATTAAAATACAGGGAGGCAGCGATGAAGAAAAAAGCAAAAAAAAGCACCAGGAAAAGTCTTCCGAAAAAGAAAGCGCCCTCAAAAAACAAATCTTCGCCTGAGAAATTAAAAAAGTCTAAACCACGTAAAGCCGGTAAGCCTAAGACTAAAAAAGTCACTCGAAAGCAAGCGCCGAAGGCACCAAAAATAGAGGGGATCTTGCTGGGGCGGGTACAACATTACTTTCCTCACGTCAATGCTGCAGCTTTCAAGATCAAAAAAGGGAGTTTGCAGGTGGGGGACCCGCTGCGCTTTAAGGGGCATACGACTGACTTTACCCAGATCGTCGAATCGCTTCAGATAGATCATGTTCCAGTTCGGAAAGTGCGCGTCGGCGACGACGTTGGGATTCAGGTTAAAGAACGCGTCCGGGAGCATGACGCGGTTTATAAAATCACATGAGGCGTTATGGGGCATGATTTTTTGCGCGTATTTAAAGAGTTGAACATTGAGGAAGTCAAAAAGCATCTTCTTATATGGGGAGATTTGACTTCCGATTGCGCTTCATGCCGCAAACTTGGGATTAATGCGTTTTTAGCCAAAAGCTGCCCGGAGTGCGGCATTGAATTTAAATACGTCACAAGCCGGCGGCTTGACCAGCATCCCGGAGAACGCTTTCACCTTGTCCGCAGGATGCAGGAAAAGCGACCTGATTTGCTCTTTATTGACTATACGGATTACACCAAGCTTTTAGGGCAGAAACAGGCGAGGGATTTTTTTGGCTAGGCATTCGCGGGATATCGGGGTACTGGCCGGCTTAGTCTACTTTACACAGGGCGCGCTCGGGATTTCAGGCATTGCACTGCCGCTTTTCTTGAGAGACCTTCATTGGCAGGTTTCAGAAATTACAACCGTAGCCTCCATTGCCGCCATTCCGTGGATCTTTAAAATCATTTATGGCCTGTTATCCGATTGCTTTCCCTTATTCGGATTCAGGCGTAAATCCTATCTCATACTTTTCGCCTGTATTTCTGCGCTTGGCTGGCTTCTTTTGGTGCTTTTGCCGTCGGATAAAAAATGGATTCTCTTGTCGCTTTTCTTTGCCAATTTGGGTTTTGCGGCCACGGATGTCATTACGGATGGCCTGATCGTCGAACACTCCCGCGGGATGAGCAGCCATTTGTATCAAAGTATTGCATGGGGAACGCGGAGCCTTGGCGCTATTATCAGTGGAATCGCCGGCGGTTGGTTAGCCGAACATTGGCCTGCAAAGGATGTGTTCCTAATCACGGTTTTTTTACCGCTTCCTGTCCTTTTATTTGCATCAAGAATTGTAGAAAAACGAATGGAACGCGGTCCCTTTGGTTCGGTCCTGGAGCCGCTTAAACGCTGTACAAAGATATTGCTGCTTCCAAACTTAAGATGGTTCCTCCTTCTGCTTTTTACCACCACATTGTCATCCTCTTTCGGGGTACCCTTTTTTTTCTACATGAAAGAAACCCTTGGGTTCAAAGAGACATTTTTAGGGGCGCTGGTAAGCCTGGGCTGGCTGGGCGCTGTGATCGCAAGCCTTGTTTACGGGAAATGGTTAAGCAAAATCTCACCGAAATTGACTTTGAGGATTGCGATCACCCTCAATAGCCTGAATATTTTGAGCACGCTTTTAATTTCCGATACCCAAAGCGCTTTCATTCTCATTTTTATCGGGGGAATGCTGAGTTGCATAACGCTTTTACCCATTATGTCGGTTTCTGCCATGCTGACTCATCACTCCGGCGTTGAAGGGTCTCTGTTTGCCGTTTTAATGAGCGTTTTTAACCTGGGACAAATTTTATTCGGTTTTTTGGGGGGCAAACTTTATCCTTTCACCGGGCTTTATCCTTTAATCTGGGTATCGGGCATTGTGAGCCTTTTGGGTTTGTGGGTGGTTGAGCGGCTCCAGTTTACGCATCCTCTCCACGGCCAAGAAGCGGCAGGAGCGGCTCCATGAACTTAAATGACGGGGCCGGCGCTCTTGCCTTTTCAGTGGCAAAACGTCTTAAAAACAAAGGGCATCTAGCCTTTTTTGCCGGGGGCTGCGTCCGTGATGATGTCATGCAGAAAACACCTCAGGATTTTGATCTAGCGACAACCGCCACTCCCGATCAGGTCGAAGCGCTTTTCCCCAGGACGATCCCTGTGGGCAAGCAGTTTGGGGTTATTTTAGTGATGGAAGGGGAGAAACCCTTTGAAGTGGCAACCTTTAGGGGGGAGGGGCCCTACCATGATGGGCGGCATCCTTCCGAGATCTTTTTCGTGTCTCCGGAGCGGGATGCCCTTCGCCGTGATTTTACCGTGAATGGCCTTTTCTACGATCCTTTTGAGGGGAAAATTATTGATTATGTCGGCGGGGTCGAGGATATTCATCGAAAATTGATTCGTGCCATTGGTAACCCCGAGGAACGATTTGAAGAAGATAAGCTGCGGCTTTTAAGGGCCATCCGGTTTACTTCCACGCTTGGGTTTGAAATCGATCCTGTGACCTGGAAAGCCATTTCTGATAAATCGCCGCAAATAAATGACGTAAGCCCGGAACGGATCCGCGAAGAACTCATCAAAATCCTTTGCCGGCCGGGCGCGGCCAGGGCTTTTGATCTCTTATCGACATCCGGACTGATGAAACAAATTTTGCCGGAAATTGAATGTATGAACGGGGTCATGCAGCAGCCAGACTTTCATCCGGAAGGAGATGTGTTTATCCATACGCGCCTTCTGCTTGAAAAGCTGGATCATCCTTCGCTCACGCTGGCTTTCGGGGCTTTGTTTCATGACGTGGGCAAGCCGCCGACTTTTGCGATCCGGGACGGCCGGATCAAGTTTTATGAGCATGCACCGATCGGGGCGGATATGACTCGCCATATTATGCGGCGCCTAAGATTTTCAAACGATGAGATCGAATCGGTCAGTACCTGTGTTGAAAATCATATGAAATTTGCAGATGTCCAAAAAATGCGGTCGGGAAAACTTAAGCGTTTCTTAGCACGGCCGACTTTCCTTGAGGAACTGGAACTTCACCGGATTGATTGTCAGTCAAGCCACGGCATGCTGGATAATTACTATTTCCTTCAGGAGAAGGTAAAGGAATATGCCGCCGAGGAATTAAAACCCAAGCCTTTTATCAGCGGTCATGATCTTATCCAAGTGGGCATGAAGCCCGGTCCCGCGATGAAGCCTCTCCTCGAGGAGCTTTATGAACTTCAGCTTGAAGGGCAGTTTAAAGACCGTGAAGCGGCCTTGCAATATATTCGGAACCGGTTTCCCTCATCTTAAAAAGCGGTAACGACAATGCGCCTTTTTCTTGTACTGTCCCTGGTTCTTCTCGTGGTCCTTATCGGGTTCGGCAGTATCTTTATCCTGCAATTTGATCCCAACCAGTTCCGCCCTGATTTGGAGTCCTACTGTGAAAAGACACTCGGGGTTGAATCCCGAGTGGGGGATATCTCGATTGAGTGGGGATTTTCTCTCAAACTTCAAATCAAGTTTGTCGAATTCCGGGAGCCTGCCAAGCAGACGCTTATACTTAAAGCAAATCGCCTCACCATTCGTGTGGATTGGATTCGATTTTTACAGCGCTCCATCCTTATTCAATCGATGAGTGCCGAGCGCCCTGAGATCTTTCTTTTCCGCGAAAAGGACGGGTCCTGGGCCTGGCCCCGGAGGATGCTGCCCAAGGCAAAAATGCCTGATCAGGATCACGGGAAGAGAACTCCCTGGGCGCTTGAATTCAAGTCATTTCGCGCCCAAATCCAAAATGGTATTGTTCATTTTCATGATGAATCTTTTGAACCTCCATTTTCACTAGACGCTGAGCAATTGACGGCCAGCCTGGTGCAATCCAAATCCGATGCGTCCATCCAGGCGGACATTGCCGCAAGTTTGTACGGTGCTGCGAAACAAAATACCGTTCTAACGCTCCGCTTCGATCCGTCAGGAGATCATTTAGGCTTTAAGTTGCACTACGCGCGCGATGTTTTTAATGCCGAAGGGCAAATCCGGTCCGTTTCAAAAACTCCTAGACTTGAGATGCGTATGGCCTGGCGGGGATTTGATTTGATTTCGATGGTTCCTCCGGAGTGGAAAAATAAGCCTTATCTCACAGGGCAATTCAACGCGGAGATGGAAGGCGTCGGAACGGGCTGGACCTGGCATAGCCTGAAGCAGAGTCTACTCGGCAAAGGCGTGGTGGAAATCCGGTTGGGCAGTTTTGTGAACATCAATCTGCTTAAAGAAATACTGCGGAGCATGGCTGAAATCCCGCAGTTAAAATCCCTAAGGCGTTTTGAAATCCCTCAAGATTTTATCAGTCCGCTTGAGGGACACGACACCCCTTTTGATATTTTGCAGGGCGTCCTGGGGGGTGGGCAAGGGGGGATCGAGGCAAGCGAGTTGAGGCTTAAGCAGCCCCATTATCTCGTGGAGGGTTCGGGAAATTACAGTTTGAACGAAAAAATATTCAGCTTTAAGGCGAAACTGGTGATTCTGGAAGAATTGAGTCAATTTTTACTTGCTCACACGGATGCCCTTGACGCCATCAAAAATCCGCAGGGACGTCTTGTCATTCCTTTTACCTATGAAGGCATTCTGCCTGACGCCGCGGTGAAGCCCGACATGCGATACCTGCTGGAAAAATTGCGGAAAAAAGGAACTAGCGATAAGGAGGAGGACGAAGATGAAGAAGACGAAGATTAAAAGCAAAAAGGCCTTATTGACCGTTTTTGGGAAGGACCGGCCGGGCATTATCGCGAAAGTCACCGGCATTCTTTTTGAAGCCAAGTGCAATCTGGAAGATGTGAGTATGACAATTTTAGAGGGGGAATTTGCAATGATGATGATCCTCTCCTTTGTTTCAAAGTCTCAACAGAAAATTGAAAATCGGCTTGACCGCCTGCGTTCCAAATGGGACCTTGTTTTTTTCTGGAAGGAAATTTATACCCAACTTCACCGCGGCGAAAAACACCCGCAGGGCTCGACCCCGTATTTAATTAACGCGATTGGCAGGGACCGGACGGGTATTGTTTATGAGATCAGTAAACTATTGGCGGGGTTTCACGTAAATATCACAGACTTAAACAGCAAAATTCTTGGGCGAGGCTCAAAAGCCCTTTATGCGCTGATGCTTGAAGCCGATATGCCGCCTCGTTTTAACGTAAGCCCTTTGCGGCGTGCCCTGGACCGGTTATCCCGGAAACTTAAGGTTGAGATTCATTTAAAACCTATCGAGCATATCGAGCTTTAGGGGTCTCTATGCCTCTTGCCAAAATACGTCTATTTCCAGATATAGTCTTACGAAAAAAATCGGAAGCCGTGAGCGTCTTTAGCCACGAGGTGGCGCGGATTTTTAAGACTCTGGATAAAACTATGGAAGCCCAGCCGTCGGGGATCGGCATTGCGGCACCGCAAATTGGGATTCTTAAACGCCTTGTCGTGGTGGATGTTTCAAGCCGCGATCCTAAAGCCAAGCGGCTCTATTTGGCCAATCCGGAGATTCTTGAAGCCAAGAACCCGGTGCCTAGCCGCGAGGGGTGTATGAGCCTGCCGGAATACACGGCCCCTTTAAAGCGTTTTGACTGGATACGCGTCCGGTGGCAGGATCACGAGGGCAAGTTCTGTGAAAATACAACGTCCGGGATTGAAGCAATTTGCATTCAGCACGAGGTGGATCATTTGAACGGGATTCTTTTCTTTGACCGGGTGGCCGCTCTAAAAACCGATATGATTCCGAGGCGGATGTCCAGCCGCAAGGAATGATCTTTCCCCCTAATAAAACGTCCTATAATGTATGTTATGTAAAGTTCGTAACAGCAAGACTTCCGCTCCAGCTAAGTCTAAGTTCGAAGTAATCCGCCGAGCTTTTTGGCGGATTAAGCAAGGTTTTGAAGCACCACCTCATTGACACGCTTGCCATCGGCTCGGCCGCGCACTTTAGGCATCAGCGCCTGCATGACCTTCCCTAATTCGGTCTTGGTCTTTGCCTGGCTCGTTTGAATGGCCTCTTTAACCAAAGCCTGTAGTTCGGCGTCGGATAAGGCCTTGGGGAGATATTTCTCGAGGATCTCGATCTCCTTATTCTCTTTAGCGGCTAATTCGGGGCGCCCGCCCTTGGTATAACTTTCAATACTCTCGCGCCTCTGTTTGACCTGTTTTTGGAGAATGTCAATCACCTCGGCATCATTAAGGGCATCGTTTTTTTTCTCAATCATAAAATTAATCATAACCGCTTTCACCAAGCGAAGGGTTGAAAGCGCATCTGCATTTTGAGCTTTAAGTGCGGTTTTTAAATCCTGGTCAAGCGTTTCAAATAAGGTGGCCATGATTTGCTCCGGGTTGATAGGTTTGTAATTTTACCAATCTTTTGCGGGTGGTGTTTGATTCGGATCTACAGGCGGGCGGCGTAGATCCTGTAAATCCTTTTCAGAAGCTTTGAGCGCATCTAAGACCCGCAGTGCGCTTTCCATTGTCATCTGCCCTTGCAGCGGCTGCGGACTTGGCCCCTGGCGCTTTTCGTCCTCGCCAGGCTGCGGCTGCTCTTTCTGCTCTGGACCTTGCTGGGGTTCCTCTTGCTGCTGCTCCGTTTTATCTTGTTGCTGCTGCTGTTCTTTTTGCTGCTCCCCCTGGTCCGGCTTGTCCTGTTTTTCTTGCTGCGATTGCTGGTCTTGTTGTTCTTGCTCTTCTTCACCCTGTTTTTGATCCTGCTGTTCGCCCTGCTTTTGTTGCTGATCCTGTTGTTGCTGGTCCTGCTGTTGGTCTTGTTGTTGATTTTGCTGTTGTTGCTGCTGCTGGTCTTGCTTTTGCTGCTGATCCTGTTGCTGTTGTTGGTTCTGCTGTTGATTTTGCTGCTGCTGTTGCTGGTTTTGCTGCTGATTCTGCTGTTGCTTGTCGTTTTTACGGTCTTCGTTCTTTTTCTCAAAATTACTTTTTTGTTTTTGCAGGAATTCCAAATTATATTTAGCGTCCGTATCTTTGGGGTTAATCTCGAGAGCCTGCTGATACGCTTCAATCGCTTTTTCAAAATTCCCCAGCCGGTATTGGGTATTTCCAAAATTATAAAGGGCATTGGCTTTAAGGTTAGGGTCTTTAGCCGTGGAAATTGACTTTTCAAGCTGCTTGGCCGCTTCCTGATAGGAATCCACCTGATAAAGCGTGGTGGCCAAATTGTATCGGATGGTAGGGTCATCGGGACGCCGTACCTGGGCTTTCTGGTAAGATTCCACAGCCGATTGATATTTCTTTTCTTTATAGAACGCATTTCCTTTTTCATTGAGGGCTGTAGGGCTGTCAAGAAACCCGCTGAACAGGAAAAATCCGAGGATGGCCAACACGGCCTGCGGCTTTGCTTTTACGGTTTTCTTAATCAGCATTTCGAGCACGAGGAACAAAAAGGCGAGGAAGATAAAAAGCTGGTAATGATCCTCTTTATCGGTAATGAGACGCTCTTTAAACTGCTTTTGACCTAAGGTTTCAAGATGCCGCACCACAAGATCCACCTCCTGCTCACCGGGAGTGCTTGGAAGGAAAAGCGCTCCACTTTCAGCAGCTATTTTCTCTAAAAGGGGCTGGTTCAGCCGGGTGACTACAATCTGGCCCGCGCGGTCTTTTTTAAAGCCGTTTTGGCGGCCGTTCTCATCCCTTAGGGGGATCGGTCCCCCCTCTCGAGCACCCACCCCTATAGAATATATCCTGATCTTGGCTTTCTTGACTTCCTCAAGGGCTTGCTCAATTCCCCCTTCGTGGTCTTCTCCGTCGGTAAAGAGCACAATCGCCTTGTATTTGAGCTCTTCAGGCGGGAAGGAGCGAATCGCAAGGCGCAGGGCATGGTTAAGCGAAGTCCCCGGGTCAGGGATATACCCGACTTTCATCGCATCAAGAAACAGCAGGAAGGCGGAGTAATCAAGGGTGAGCGGGGTTTGAAGAAAGCTTGATCCGGCAAAAGCAACCATACCCACGCGATCCCCTTTAAGCTTTTTTAAAAAAGTCTGGATTTCGCGTTTTGACTTTTCAAGCCGGTTGGGGCGGATATCTTCGGCAAGCATGCTCAAGGAAGTATCCAACAAAAAAACAAGATCCACACCCTTTCGTGTAATCTTTTTATTCTGCTCCCCCCATTGAGGCCGTGCAAGGGCCAGGATGGCAAACAAAAAGACGAAGATCAGGCAGAAAAGATGCTTTCTGATTTCAGAAGGATTATAGTTTGAAATCAGTTTTGTGCGGATCGTTCCAAGATCCCCGAATCGCTTTAACCGCGCCTGCCGCATGCGTGTTGACACCCAAAAAATAAAAAGAAGCAACGGGATGACCCAAAGCAAAAGAAACGCCTGAGGATGATAAAATTGCATCAGGGCACCTTCAAAAGGTACGTTCGGCTCAAGATCACTTCGAACAAAAGAATGGCCAGCGCAGGCAGCAGGAAATACCAGAATAGCGGTTCGTAGCTGCGGTATTCCTTCACCTTCACTTCTGTGGTTTCAAGTTGATTGATTTTCTCGTAAATTTCAGCCAGAGATTTCGGATCACGGGCACGAAAAAAGAGCCCCGCGGTAATATCCGCAATGCGTTTCAGGACGGTCTCATCAATTGCCACTTCCGCCTGGACGTAACGTTTTCCAAATAAAGGGTCATTGACGGGAAATGGGACGAGCCCCCCCTTCCCCACCGCAATCGTATACACTTTGATACTGAATGTCTTGGCCAGCTCTGCTGCCGTAATGGGATCAATATTGCCAGCGTTATTTTCACCATCTGTAATCAAAATAATGACCTTGCTCTTGGCGTCGCTATCCCGCAGCCGGTTAACGGCCTGGGCAAGTCCCAGCCCGATGGCGGTTCCGTCTGCAATCATTCCGGTTTCAAGCTGATCCAAAAGCGTTGTCAAGACCTCGTAATCTAAAGTCAAAGGGCATTGCGTGAAAGCTTTCCGGGCGAAAACGACAAGACCGATCCTGTCATTCTGGCGGCCGCGGATGAACTTAATCGCCTCTTGCTTCGCCACCACAAGGCGATTTTCCGGCTTAAAATCCTCGGCGAGCATGGAACCCGAAAGATCTAACGCAATGACAATATCAACCCCTTTGGTCTGGAATTCCTTTTCGGCGGTGACGCGTTCGGGACGCGCCAGAGCAATCACAAGCAGGGTAAAAACAAGCGCTCTAATCCACGGCAGAAAATGGTAGAATCCGATTTTTAAGGACCAGGGATGAGATCCAAAGGGATCCAGAGAAGAAAACCCAAGAGTGGCGCGATTTCTTTTCTTTGAGAACAAAAATAAAAACGGCAGCACAAGAACAAGCAGAAAAAAAAGAGGATGCCTAAACTCCACCCAGAACCTCCTTCGGTTTTGCTTGCTCAATGATTTCCTTTGACTTCTGATTGATCTCCAGAATTTCTTTAGGTTCCGGCTTCCATTTGGCAAATTTTGCAAGATCTGAAGCCTGCAGCACTTCATCAATCTTTTCAAGGAGCGCCCGATCGATATCTTTTTGAGCCAGGACCCGCATAATCTCAAACGTGGTCAGCTCAACCGCTAAGATGCCAAAGCGTTTCTCGAAGTAAATGCGCAGGATCTCGGATAACCGAAGGTAATAGTCTTTGACTTTGCTCTTACGAATTAAATCAGAATCAAAAAGCTGGTTTAAATGCAGAAGCGCTTCTTCTTCGGGCGTCAGAACTCTTTCTTGCGATAAGGCAGCAAGCGGGTTTCGACGCATCCGGCTGATAAGAAAAATCACCAGGCCGGCCAAAAGCAATACCGCAATAATGATGACAATTGGCTGGAGAAACTTTTGAGGAATTGACAAAACGGATTTGATGCCGCGGATATCCATTTTTTCTTCACCTGCAGCAACGCTTTGAACCGTTAAATAGATGCGGCTTGTCTCAATGGTTTGGGGCGGATTGTCCCCAATTCGATAGTCTATTTTAATGGGCTCCAGGATAAATTCCCCCAGCCTGAAGGTGGTTAATGTCATCTTCCTTCCTTCGATAAGGGTCCCCTCTTCTTCCTTCTTAAACTCGTCAATTTTTTTGATCTTAAAAATATCCTCCGGCGGGGCCGGGATCGCGGAAAGAAGCTGGACCGAGGGAGACCGTTTAATCGTCACGGTATATTGCACCGGATCGCCGATTGTGATGAAGGCCTTATCCAGTTCTGCTTTGACAGAAATGGAAGGTTTGTCATCTGCGGCATAAGATAATCTGACGAATAAAAGAAATAAGCAGAAAACGAACAGTTTGATTTTCATAATCGCTGCTCTCGAATCTTGAAAAATTTCATCAAAGGCTCCACGTATGATTCTTCTGCCATAATGCTGATTTTATCCACCCCAAGCGTCTTAAAGAGCCGGTCCAGTTTTTCATTTCGCTCTTTAGCATTCTCTTGAAATGCCTTCCGCAGCGAGGCATTCGAAAAATCCGCTAAAAGCGTCTTGCCGGTTTCCCGGTCTTCAATCTCGACCAGGCCGATTCCTGGAATCTCCTGCTCACGCTGATCCTGAAGATGAATCGCAATCACGTCATGGCGGCGGCTTAAAATTTTAAGGGCTTTTTCAAAGCCCTGGTCCATAAAGTCGGAGATAAGAAAGATAACGGCCGTTCGTGTCAGGATGCGGTGAAGGTATTCGAGAGAAGCTTTTAACTGAGTCTTTTTTCCTTGGGGCTTGTAGTAAAGAATTTCCCGCACAACTCGAAGCACATGCATTCTTCCCTTTTTGACGGGAATCGACTTTTCAACCCGGTCCGTGACAATGATAAGCCCCGTCTTATCATGGTTTTTGACAGCTGAAAAAGCAAGCAAAGCCGTGAGTTCCGCTGCCACTTCGGATTTTAACCGTGTACCGGTTCCAAAGTACTGGGAGCCGGACATATCCACCACAAAAATAACCGTCAGCTCCCGCTCCTCGACAAACTTTTTAACGAAAGGGTGCTGGGATCTAGCGGTCACGTTCCAGTCAATGGTCCGGATATCATCTCCGGGAACATACTCGCGGACGTCGGCAAATTCTATCCCCTGGCCCTTAAAGACGGATTCATACTCGCCCCCGAAAAGGTCATTGACCAATCGGGTGGTAAGAATTTCAATACGCCGGACTTTTTTAAGAATTTCCTTCGGGATCATGGAACTTCGATTTGGTCAAAAATCTTTTTTACAATATCTTCGGAGGTCATATCCTCCGCTTCCGCTTCATAGGTTATTAAAACGCGGTGCCGTAACACATCCATCCCGATTTGTTTGACATCATCCGGCGTGACATAACCCCGGCCGCGTAAAAAGGCCTGGGCTTTGGCTGCAAGCGTCAACATGATGCTTGCACGCGGTGAAGCGCCGTATGAAATCAAAGGCTTCAGGCTTTCCAGGCGGTATTGGGCAGGTTCGCGTGTGGCAAAAACCAGGTCCAAAATGTAGTCTTTGATTTTTTCATCCACATAAATCTGGCTGACGATAGCCCGGAGCTCAAATATTTTTACGGGATCAATAACGGGATTGACTTCAATTTCTCTCGCCGTTGACATTCTCTCAAGGATTTCTTTTTCTTCCTTTTTATTGGGGTAAGTGACCACGAGTTTCAGCATGAACCGGTCAATCTGGGCTTCGGGCAAGGGGTAAGTCCCTTCCTGCTCAATGGGGTTTTGAGTTGCAAGAACAAGAAATGGTTTTGGCAGCGGGAAAGTCGTCTCCCCAATTGTGACCTGCCTTTCCTGCATAGCCTCAAGCAGCGCGCTTTGAACTTTCGAAGGGGCACGGTTGATTTCATCCGCCAGAATAATATTGGCAAAAATGGGGCCTTTCTTTGTCGTAAAATTGCCGTCCTTAGGGCTGTAAACCAAGGTTCCAATCAAATCCGCGGGGAGAAGGTCCGGCGTAAATTGAATGCGTTGAAATTTGGTATTCACAGCGCGGGCAAGGGTTCTGACGGAAAGGGTTTTTGCCAGACCCGGAACCCCTTCAATCAAAATATGACCGTCGGCCAGAAGAGCAATTAATAACCGCTCCACAAGATAATGCTGCCCTACAATGACTTTGCCGATCTCACGGGTAAGTTCTTGAATCACGGCACTTGTTTCTTTGACTTTATTCGTTACTTCCTTGATGGCAACATCCATAAGTTTACTCCTCCTTAAAGTTAAGGGTTTCCGACAACCTGTTTGCCTTCGATATAGTGAATAACTTCCTTTGTGAGATGGTTGAATTCTCTTTCATTTAACTGAGTGCCCGCAAATTTGGCTTCATGCAATTGATTAAACATTTTTTGAATGCTGTCGCATTCATAGCGGGGAATCTGGGATTGAGTTTTTAAATAATCCAACAATTCCTGATCCGTCATCTGTGCGGCCTTGCTTTTGTACTGCTCATGAATAAAATGCCGCAGAAGGGTGCTTAGCTCATGAAGTAAATCTTTTTGGGATTTTTTACTATATGCCTCCGCGATAGCTTTAGCTGCGTTAACGGCTTGATGTTGTTCACTGGAAGCATCTGAACTTTTCACCGCTTTTTTCGCACGGCCACGCCACAGAAGAAAGAAAACGGCAAGAATGACAGCGCCGCCCCCTCCTGCCGTGAGCAAAAGAAGATGCAACGAGGATAGCTTAAACGGCGGACGGGTAACCGTAATGAACTGTTCATCGACCGTAAAACTACCGCCTTTTTGGTTGGAGGGATCTAAATAATGAATCACGAAACTGTCAATTTTCCCCTGACCGATTCCTTGAGGTTTTAGGGTAATCAGAAAAGTCTTGCGCAGCCATTCCTCCCCGCTCTGGATAAATGTTTCCTGAGACTCGCCCTGCTGCTCCAGGGTTAAAAAATTGAACCTGAGTTTGGGAAAAGCGAACGTATACTGGGCTTCTTTTCTCGGCCACTCCACCTGAATGCTTAAGGAGGTGGTTTCCTCAAGTGATATTTTTTGATTCGATAAAACAACATCCAGCTTTGGCTCAGCCCGCAGTGAGGGGCAAAAACAAAGCAGAAATAAAAGCAATTTTGGCAAAGCCTTACTTATAAACATAAGGTGTTATTGTATAGAGAGTTAGGGTACCAATCAATGGCAAAAAGGAAATACGCTCTTTTTTACGCGGCGGAGGCGACGGCCTGGGCAGTCCGGATTTCGGACCGGAGGCGGTTCAGGCTGAAGCGGATGACGTTCGCTTCGTGGGTTTGATATTGGAAAAACTCGACAAGACTGGGATCAATGCGTAAAAGTTCGGCCGGCTTTTTATCGAGCCAAATGGCAATGGCTTCAATCAACTTTAAAGTGATCAAGGAGATACGCTCATCCGGCAATAATTCGTCAAATTTAACGCCATCTTCCTCATGCTCAATTTTAATCAACCCTTCCAGCAAGGAGGATCGCCCAACGCGCGGCTGGTCGAGTGTGATAATCGCCATCCGATTTTTGTTGTGACTTTCCATAACCGCCTTCAAGCTTTTTAGGTACGTATCCGGCAGCACGTTGAATCCTTCAGTCTTTAATAGGTTTTGGGCCTGGGATACAATTTTTGCTCCCCTCGTTGCGTCGGTTGAAGCCAAAATGGGCCGCAAAGCAGATTGTTTGCCTGCCAGGACTTTCTGAAGATAGTAACCTAAAGAATTTTTATCGCCCGCCGCAGGAAGGTCAATCACAAAGTGAGCGGGGTCGTTGTCAAGATTCTTAATAAGGACATTGAGAATACCCTCTAACTTTTCGCGTACAAACTTTGCTCGTGGAGCAAGTTTGGCCAGTTGCGTGGTGTCGAGCGCGCTCGGAGCCTCAACTTGAACTTGATTTGCGAGTTGTTCAGAAATAGCCTTGGCAATCCCTTTTCGGAGAGTTTCCATTTCCTGACTGTTCAAGCCAGTCAACAGTAGCTCTGACGCGTTTTCGAAATCCTCTTCCGAAACCGCGGGTAATTTCGGCCTAAGCGCCTCTGGCGCTGCGGCCAGAGCAATCGTATAAGCCGTCCGCAGCTCGGCCTTTGAAGCGATCGGCTTCAAGGCACGAGCAGTGCTCAGCCCCAATCGGGCTGAGCGCACCTCGGAGCGTGCATCTTTTAGAAGAGATTTTGCCTCTTTGATTTTATCATCCAGCGTGGTAATTGGGCGGATTTGGTAAATCAGGAGTTCATCGCCCAGGAAGCCGCCTTCGATATCTAAAGGATAACCGAAATACTGCGAAAGCAAGTCAGCGGTTTTGGCCACGGTTTGAATTTGATCTTTTGTTAGGGAAGGCTGCCGTGCTTTTCCGGAATCATTCGGGAAGAGTTTGTTAATCTCCACGGTTTTAATGCCTCCGGCCGCAAGATCAAGAACAATCGCCCGGGTTTTATTCCCAATATGTTCCTGAATTAATTTGTAGTCAGGGGCCCCATTTCGTTTCAGCACGAAAATATCCGGGTCCGGAACCCCTTCTGAATCCACAAGCCCCTTCGTTAAACCGTGAGCGGAAGTAATGCGGATATTGGGCGCACCCGTCATCTCATCCATACTGAAGGCCAGAACGCCGGATTCAGGATTTGTCATTTCATCGATCTGGACGGCCTCGGCTCCTGACTTCCAGACATCGATGACGGCTTGATAAAGTTTTTTAAGACTGTCCACATTCAGTACCGTTTCCTTTTGCCCTGCCATTGCCGCGTCTTTACTGTCTTCCTTAATGCCGGAAGAACGGGCCGCCACAGAACTAAATACCTCAAGATTTCTGCGAAGCAAGGGATGGATCGTGGGGGTGGGCATTTGCAGCGATCTTAAGATACCGGCTCGCCACGAGAGAATTAAGGCATCAAGCGCTACCGCTTCAGTAATATCCTGGAATTCTACATTTAAAATAACCTCGAGATACTTTTTAAAATCCTGGCTTGTAACCGAGTCAGTCTTAAGAAACTCAATGATTCGTTTCCTTTGGCTATCTACGATATTTCGATAAGATAACGCCAACTCTTGCTTGAGTTCTGGTTCCAGGTCGTTGGGCTGATTTTTTTCCATCCAAATCCGATATTGAGATGCAGGGATCACAACCCCTTCCGGGTGGCGGACATTGGCAGGAATCTCCCCTTTAAGAATATTATTGAGTGCCCGCTGGAGCTCTGCGGAATTAGCACCCTTTCCTCCAGCAAAAGCTTCACTTTCAGAAAAATCCCTTGCATAGCGGTCAATGAGTTGCTCCTTACTCACGACCCTGAATTGGGAAGCCAAAAGACGGTTTTGCTCGTTTCTCATCTCTTTGAGTTGAGTTTCAAGGGCGATGATTTGTGTTAAAACGGCATTAACCTCACGATACGTTTGATTCGAAGGAAAATCAGCCAGCGAAATATGTTCCGTAAATCTTGATATCCTTGATAGGAACCGGCTTGTTTTTTCAGCATCCAGTTCCGCTGTTTTGCCTTGGGTGAGTTTATCCTTTAAGTCCTGAATTTCCGGCTCCTGTAAAAACCTCGAGATTCTGTGCAAAAGTTGGTTCCGATAATCCGTTTGGAATTTTCGGGCAGACAGGATCGAGGTTTCCCACAACTTTTCAAGACTCTCCTTAAAAGGATGAACTCCCTCGGGCTGAATCAGCTGCATGAGGGCGGGAAGTATCTTCTTTTGCTCGCTGAGCCGTGACAAAATAAGGTAGAGGCCGCGGATTTCGTTTAAATTGGCGGGTGTCACCCATTCGTTTAAATTTTGGATTTCTTTCACGAATTTGGCTTTTTCAGCCCTGAATTTACGCTCGAAAAAGCTTAGGATCATTTCCTTTTTGGCAGGGTCATTCAGAAAGGGCTTTAAAACAGCAAACAGGGCATCCTCGGATATAAAGTTTGAAGAGACAAGTTCATCAATCACGGCACGAAAAAGGTTGTCATTGGATATCGCAGACAAAATCTTTTGCAGCGTTTGGGGTAATTTAGTTTTGGATTTTTTCCAAAGGTCGTATTGCTGAAACATTTTTTGCGCGGCGGATTCATCCGCTTTTGCCAGCAGGTAAAACATGCCGTTTGTGGCATCCACATAAACAAGATCTCCTTCGGCCACCGCGGCGGTTTTAAATTCAACGTCTGATCCCCCGACATAGGTCAGCACTTCCCCTTGAAACATGACTTGCTGGCGTTTGGGCTGGCCCTTCATGGCCTCAAATTCAATGCCTCCCGGGGTAAACGTGGTTCCGTCAAGAATCAGGGAAGGCTTGCCAAGTTCTCTTGCCTGAATTGCGGCGTGCGCCAGCGGGCCGCCGGTGGTTCCCACAATCGCAGCGGCTTCCCGCATTTTGGGGTCATCCGAAACATCAGCTTCTTCTGAGATAAAAACCGCATCCCGATAGGCTGAAGCCGGTTTATTAGGTTGATTCAGGCTGATACGCCCAATCACCTTCCCCCGGTTAATAATCGTGCCCCCTACCGAAGTATTGCTGATCACGCCGCGGATAGCCCCGTTTTTAATCGCATCCGTCTCAAATTCAGGAATGGCCCGGTTTAAAAACTCACTCCCCTGATTGAGAATTTCAAAAATTGTTTTCTGGCCGTGGGCAGCCTTCAGCCCCAATTCGTCAAGCCAGTCCAGCAGTGTTTGGCTGGCGGCCATATTGTGAGGAGGAAGAAGTTCCTCAAGATCCTTTTCGGATAAAAGATTGGTCAAAAGATTCTTATTCCGAAAGCGGTCGGTACGGGGTTTATCAAAGTAAAAATCTCCCAACACCGCATAGGCCAGCCGGAACTTTGTGCTGTCTGCTTCCTTAAGGATATAAAAAGTGACATGATCCTCCAGTAAATGTAATGTGAGCTTCAGCACCTGATAGTCTCGAACGTAGGCAATCACTCTTTTTTCACCAAAATTTTCAACCGCTTTTGCAATAGCAGCAATCTTTCTCATCGATTCAAGTTTCGCGCTATCCGCGGATTCAAGCATTTTAAGAAAAGTTTTTACCGAAGACTCCTTGGCCGCTTGATCATAATCAGCATGACGTACCGGAATCCCCCTTTGATTCATTGTGACGGCTCCGCGTGCGAGAAGCCGTTCCAATTGTTTCATGAGCCAGTCAAGATCACGCTGGCCAAGGTGACCGGGTTGAAGCTCTATGCCCGCCAGCTGAGCCACGTCCTTAAGTTTTTTCTGATCGGCAGGACCTATTTTAGGTTCAAGCATGGCTGGATTGATCTGCCAGTCCGGACCGATATAACCGTCTTCAAGAAATCGCTCTTGGAGCTGATTCAAAAGACCCTGCCGTTGATTTGCCGGAATATGATTTAAATGAAGATCCCAATCTTTAACCGCGGATAAAAGCTGAACGACAAAATGAAGCTTTTCAGGCAATTCACTCATATCATAGGAGGAGGCGCTATCTTTATCATAATAGGCATCAAGCCGCTTCCCGCTCGCCACCGTCTTAAAACCGATGGCTTCAAGCATCGCTTTAACGAAATTCAGTCGCGCCTCCGAACCTTGATGATTTTCATAGCTATCCTGATAATTCACGACAATCCTTCCCCTTTCGCGGATGGACTGGAAAGCGTATTGAATCCGGGCGCTGTGGACACCCAGTTTCATCCGAATCCCTGCCTGCTGGTCATCGGCAAAGATTTCGGCTCGGCTTGGATTAAATAAATTCGAATGCTTATGCACCCGCTGTCCCTTGGCAAAGGCCCACGCCACATGCTGCAGGGGAAGCGGAATGGAAGAATCCGGTTTAGGTCTCGCATCCATATAATTAAGTTCGATGCCGGAACCCGCATGCTCCCCTTCTTTCCTGATTTTGACTTCGATTTGCTGTTTCTGCACACCGTAACTTTCAATTAAATACTGCAGATTCCGGATGGCTTTCTGGTGCACGATGTTAACCATTTCATGGAAACCGACTTTCTCAAGTTTATTTGCGGGATAAGGATCTTTCGGAGGAATTGTAATGATTTCTTTCGTCAGATTTTTGTCAAGTTTTCGAAGCATTTCAGAAATCGCGGGCGGCAAAGGGTCGGATTCTTTTACTGGTTTTTCCGCGGGCGGGAGTTTGTTAATCTCACTTTTTATTTTTTGCTGCATTTTTTCAAAGGATTGCATTGCTTCCTGAATAAATTCAAAGGAATCGGGTTTAGCCGCTGCCGCTGCCTGGTAAAGAGCAAGATACCGTTCAATCATATTGCGGAGCATTGCAAGAAGCTGATCCATGTCGTTCAAAGTCAAAGAGGTTTTAAACATCAGTTTCAAAATTTCGTAATTCACATCTTCAAAATCATTGAATCCTTTGAGGGCATTGGAGACCCTTGCGTCGGCATTCGGTAAAGCCGCGGTGGACCGTTTCAGGTTGTAGGTAACATTTGTGAGCTTCTTTGATTCCAGATCATATTCAAGCCGGGTCACCTCGCCTTTCTGTTGGGCAGCCGGCGCCAGGTTGACCGGTTGATTTTGAGGCGGGAGTGGAATGGCTTGCTGCTGCGCCGGCACCGCAGGCTGCGGTCCGAGTTTAAGTTCTTGAAGCTCCTTTTCAGTGATTTTGCCATCCTTGACAAAGGTTCCATTGGTCGAATCGAGATCCTTTAATGTTACTTTATATTGGCCGTTTTCAAATTTAACAGTTAATTTGGCGTGTTTTTTGGAAACTGAAGGCTCCTTCACAACAACGCTGCTTCCCGATTCTCGTCCGAATGTGAAAGGCCCGGAATTTAAATCCATCTCAACGGGGTGGCCCAATGTGCTTTTGCCGAGCTGAACCGTAAAGAGTATTTTTGTTCCCTTGATGCTCACCATAACCGTGACCTGTCCGCCCAATTTGAAGGGCTCAAATTTAATCATTTTTCCCGCCGGAGGTAAAACAGCCGCTTCTGCGGGAGGCGGCGGAGGCAACTCGGCCTTGGCCGCTTGGGGCTGCGGCAGCTTGCTAGGCGCGCTCGCTATTTCCAATCCCTTCAGGCTGCTCGGTTCAATTTTAAGATTCTTTTGCGTCTTATTGGTGATGATAATTGCATTGTGAAGAACGTCGTTAAAACTCACGTGAACATAAAAAACCTCGACCCCGTGATCTTCGACTTTTTGTTGTGGGGTTATTTTCAGAAAATTGGCAATGGTGTGATCCAATTTTTCAGCATAATGAAACATCAATGTTGAGTCATTGAACGAGCCGAGCGCCCAGCTTTCTTCGGAGTTTGGATTAGAGATTAAAAGCTCCGGTTTCCCTGTTATATTGAAAGTGATTTGCACGCCCGGAGGAAAATCGATATCCGCCCGCAGCTCGGCCCTTGAAGCGGGCGGCTCCAAGGCGCGAGCAGTGCTCAGCCCCAATCGGGCTGAGTGCAGTTCGGAGCGTGAGGCGGACAGCCGCACTAATTCATCTTTTGTCGTCTCAAATTGATCCGCGAGCTTCCAGTCACGGATCGTCTTGCGGAGACGATTTTCAATCGATGCCGCGTCTTCACCGGAAAGTTGTACTCCTTGATATAAACCTTGCATGAATTTCTCAAGGACAGTCGGATCCAATTGCCTTGCATCGCGAACCTGCTTAATTTCCTCTTCGATATAATTGACGCCCTCTTCTGGAACAAATTCAAAACCGGCTAGCTCTTTATATATTGCAGCCTTTCCCATCATCTTGGCGGTTCTTTCCCCGCCAAGTGTTTGATTTGTTCCAAGCCACACGCGAAGTCTCTTTTGCCGAAGATCTTCAATCGCGGCGGCGTTACCAAAAATAATGTATTGATCCCCTGCCTTTTCCACACCCAAGCGGGTTACACTGAACGCTCTCCCAGCTTTTCCCCTTAGGCGATGTTCAAAGGCGTAGCCGTTCCCGACATATTCCCCTAACTGCCGATCGACTTCGGTATCTTTCCCAATGATTTCCTCGATTTGGGCTTCGAACTTTTGATAGGCAGAGGTATTAAATGCAGCCTTTATTTTGTCATTTTCATCCATCTCGCGAGGGAATAGAAAGCCTAGGTCATAATCCGCTGCTTTGGGAAGAACTTCTTTTTTCGCAATCTGCGAAATCGCAAAATCCCTTGCAGTTCCACCCGCTAAAATCATCTTAAGTCCTAATTTCTCTGCAATATCAAATAACAATAATTTTTTAGGTGCATACATCGCCGCCTCTGCCTTGGAAACAACTATCTTTTCCTCATCATTAAAACCCGACGAAAAAACCTCTCCTTTCCAACTTTCCAAATCCTTAGAAACCGAATGACGTAATTCGGCTCGATTGAAAGAGGAGTCAACAGATTTGGGTCCACGGTCCGCAACAGACGAAGGTTGCAATGCTTTTACCGGTGGTCTGCGGACTATTGACTGCGGACTTTCTGTGCGCACCTCAGAGAGGCTGAAACCGCTCAAGACATCCACGATTTCATTAAGAAACCGTATATAGTCATTCTGATCATAAATGGAGATACCTTTTTCCTTAATCAAACCTACAATTAAATTTCGTATCGGATCGTCATAATTAGCCATCAGGATAGTATCCGAATGAGCCCTCTCGCGCATTCTACTGAGAAGTGCTTCCTTCGATCGAGCGTACCTCTCGACAAGGAGTTCGGCAATCTCATTCGCCTCCCGGCTGACAGTTTTTCCCGAAGCGATTTCCCGGCCAATGTCCAGGAGTGCCAAATTCAACGAATTAACGAGTGGAGACATGCGGCTTATGTTTGAGGAGGCGAGTCTGGGCAAAACTCCCCGCAACCGCTTTACCCCTTGATCGAAGTTACGGCTTTCTACAGCTCTTGAGGCAATTGAGATCTGGGTAGCCGCACTTTCTAGTGCTACATCGTGCTCTCCTGCTGGGATCACTTCAGCAAAAACTCTAAGTTGATTTTCTATATCTCTAAGCCGCGAAACAGCCGACCGACGATTTTCTCCGCGCATACCAGGATAAGAAAACGATGATTCTTTTGTGAGCAAAACTACATAATCAAAAGTTCCCGCAAAATTTCCTCTCAGATTTAACACGCTCACAATATCAAGGCGGAATAAACCAGCCTCGTCTTCAAGCAGATCTCGAATCCCATGAAGGTTACTAGGATCCGAAATAGTAAATAGCGGCCTGAACTCCCCCTGTTCAATCATCTCTCTTAATGATTTCGCATAGCCCATTTCTTTGACATGCTTAATTCTTAATAAATCAGGGATAGCCTGAATCACTTGATCTGGTGTGTAATTTCTTCCTATTACATAGCGTGGGAAGATGCCCGGTTTCTGAAGTAAGTTGTCTGCCGTGATAAGCAGGTTTACAACTTTACCGTATCGCTTCAATTTATCTTCACTCTCTGGAGCGTCTAAAACTACCTTTATGGCTGCATTGAGGGTGCCTACGAGCCTTTTGAGAATTCCCCCTGCATCGCCTTTTTGATTTCCTGGGTCTACTTTTTCAATTTCTTTCTCAAAATTACTTAGAAAATTCCCAAGATAATCCCGCATGCGAACTGCATCGTCCATAGGGTCCCAGGCGATCATTTGCATTGTTTCTTCAACGAGTTCCCTGCTTCTTGTGATTCTATCACTTTTAGTTGCTCGCACCTCGGAGCGGGAAAGATTATCCCTTCCTTGACTTTGGTTTGAGCCCGTGATATTTTTGAGGTTGTGAGGTAATCCCATGCGAAAATTAGAATACCTTGTGTTAATCGAAGGTGATGAAGATGGAATGCTGGTGGGCTCGGTACCTGCTTTGCCAGGCTGCCACACCCAAGCCAAAACTCTCCCGGAGTTGATGAAGCGAATTAAAGAAGCCATCCAGCTTTGTATCAGTGTCCACAAAAAAGTACCAAAACCGCTCAAATTTGTAGGAATCCAGGAAATCCAGGTCGCCTGTTGAGCCGTCTCACCCCTCTTAAGCCTGCTCAAGTTATTCGCATTCTCCAAAAATTGGGATTTGAAGCGATTCGGCAAAAAGGAAGTCACATTTTCTTTCGTCATTCCGATGGCCGCACGACTGTTGTACCCTTGCATAAAGGCGAAGACATAGGTCGCGGCTTGATGCGCAAAATCCTTCAAGATATTGAGCTCTCTTGGGAAGAATTCATCCGATCTCGCTAAGAATCTTCCCTCCCGCACCTCGGGCCTTGAAGCGGTCGGCTTCAAGGCACGGGCAGTGCTTGGCTTGGACGAAGCCAAGCGCAGCTCGGAACGTCCAGTTCTAAGCGGAGTGCCGGAATCACCAGATTCCGGCCGCAGCTCAGAGCGTGAGGCGGACGGCCGCACGTCCTGAGCAGTGCTCAGCCCCAATCGGGCTGAGCGCAGCTCGGAGCGGGGCGTGCCTTCATCTGATGGCTCTTTTGCTGGATAACGTATTCTAATCGTTGCGACTGCACTTTCAGAATATTGCCCCGTTCGTTTATCACGCACTTTGAAATTAATATGCATATAGTCATGATACGCATCATCATTGGGATAATTTCTGGGGCGAGGGGCATATGTAAAACTTCCATCCGGGTTAAATTCTAATTTTTGATTCTTAATTTTGGATATTTCATTTCCATCGTGATCCACCAAAATAAATTCCAAATCTTTATCGTTTCCGCCCGGCGCAGCCCGGCCATCCAGCCGACTTCTAAATGGAGAGTCGCTCGAGTCGATTTGATAGTTTACCCCTATCGCAATCGGTTTAGCGTAATTGGGGTCACGCTCAAATCGAAACGCATACGGAATGTAGTCTCGACGGCGGAACTCATCATCGTCCGTAAATTCAAGCCCCTCAAACTCTTGATAAAAATGCCATCGATCTTTATCAGCGGTTTTTCCTTTGAAGTATTCCCAACCCAAAGTCGAAAATATACTTTTACTGGCCGTTGCATCCCGTAAATCTAAAGCGCCTGTGGAACTGTCTATCAATTTCAGATAATCTGGCACATCTATCCACGCTGTTAGTCGAGTTTTTGTTCTATCGACGTTTAAATAAAAATTCAGGCGTTTCTTGCCCTCCTTTTCAGAGTATTCGTATTCGTGCTTAAAACTCCCTGCCGACACCCAAATGTTAGCTGTGATAGTTGTTAAAACATCATTTTTTTGGGGGGTATGTCTTATAACAGTAAAGTCATGAGTATAAATAAAACTATCATAGCCGACATAACCGGGGTGAGGTTCATAAATAAACCATCCGAAAGGATCACTTCCACCGAAGACAGATTTCAGCGTTCCGTGTTTCGGAGGTGTTTTAATTTTAAAGTCGGTACTATCTTTAGCTTGTTCCCTTAACTCGAGAAAGATAGGCGTGTCCCGAACAGCCCGTAATAATCCAGGAATGGCAATCGGTGGTTCAATATTTTTTTGGTCAGCCATTTCATCCTTCGCCTTAGTGAAGAACGGATTGATATTTTCTTCATCTGGGATTAAGGCCTTCTCATGCACTTCCTGTTTTAATTGACTGACCTGATCTTCTACTATGCGGTCCGTGCCCGAAGCCGATCCAGGCATGATGTTGTCCGATTCACGAAAGGCAGAATAACCAACCACGAATGCCAACGCAAAGCTGCCAAGAACCGCAGCAATGGAACCCCATACTGATGATTTACTCGCATGTTCCGGCTGTGCGTCTTCATTCCCATCTTTGCCACGCATCTCCGACCTTTTGCGAGAACCTAATTCTTTGTCTTCCGGCTCCTCTAGGGCTGTAAAATGGATGTCGATTCTAACTTTCGCAGGATCCGACTCTTGCCCTGTTCTTTTGTCACGCAGTTTAAAAGTAAACCCCGTAGGCCGCGTGTGCTCAAAATCGAAGTCGTCAAGACGCGGACCGAGTTTATAGATAAAACTTCCATCTGGATGAAGTTCCACATTGTCGGGGGTCTCAAGACGTTCAGAGACACTCTTATTATCAACAGGCGGCTTTACTATTATAAATTCCAAATCTTTCTCATTGCCACCCAACGCAGGTCTGCCGTCTAAGCGGCTTTTCAATGAAGTACCGTTCGCATCGATGACATATTTAGAGCCTACGGCAATAGGCCTCGCATAATGGGGATCGCGGGTGAAGCGAAATTCATAAGGGCCATATTCTGGAAAATCCACCTCATCCTCACCTCTTAAAAGACCAATAAAATCTACGTACAAACGCCATTGGTCTCGATCAGGGGTTCTTCCTTTGAAGTATTCCCAATGCCTTAGATCCTCTGGAAATAGATCGTCCCCCTCCTCGAAGTAAAGTCTGGAAACAGCTGCTGTATCTTTTAAATCCAACGTACCAATGGAATTACCGACAGGTTTCAGATAATCGGGAATATTAAAATCACCGATTAGAGTTTTTGTTCCATCTACGTTTAAATAAAAGTTCAACCGTTTCTTGCCATTCTTTTCCGAGTATTCGTACTGGTGCTCGAGACGCCTAGGCGTTTTCGACACCTCAATCATGATCTTTACTGGCGGGGAAGTAATTTTGCTTAACGCAAGCTTGCCATCCCGAACTACGATATTTTCACTCACAGTAAAAGTGAAACTATCAGAGCCCGTATAACCTTGATGAGGTTGGTACATAAATAGGCCCTTTCTGATTCCTAAAATAATAGTTAGCCCACTTCTATCGTCTAAGAACATTCCGTGCTTAGGAGGTGTTTGAATCTCATAGGTCACGTACCCACCCTCGACAGTTTTAGCTTTGGCTAATTCTTGCAGATTCATTAATACAGGAGTATCCCGTACGGCACGCAATAATCCCGGCATCGCAACCGGTGGATCAATATTCTTTTGGTCCGCCCTTTCATCCTTCGCCTTAGTGAAGAACGGATTGATATTTTCTTCATCGATAATGGGGGAATTTTCCGGATCTTTCTGATTTAATTGCCTGCCTCGATCTTCCACCCCTATGCGATCTTCGCCCGAAGCTGAGCCAGGCTCAACTTCGTCAGATTGATGCAAGGAGGAATAACCGATCACAAATGCCAGTGAAAAACTGCCAAGAATCGCTGCAATCGAACGTGACCACCGTATTTTATCCTGACGCTTATTTTCGCTTCCCGTACGAACCTCAGAGCGGGGCTTGGCAGGGATTAGGGCTGCGCCGTCGCCGGCAATTGTATTTTCCCGGTGTGGCTTAAGATAGGAAGGGACAATACCTAGAGTTTGAGTGCTCGCAAGGACGAGTGGCCCCGTGCTATCAATAATCGTTGCCGGCTTAAGGAGTTTTAGGACGTTTTGCTGATTCAGTTGTCCACGGGAATTGAGGTGCTGTAATTTTTCGAGCAGGCGGTCGACATTGGAAACCCATTGCGTGCGCAGTTCGTGGAAAAAGGGGACAGGCACGTTGTTTGGGTTCTGTGCCTGTCCCCTTTTTGCCACTTCGTCGAGGAATTGCGTGTATTCGTGGGCTTTTGTGAGTTGTTCTTTTTCAGCCAAATCACGGAGGATTTGGTCGCGCCATTGTTTTAAAAGCGGTCGTGAGTCTTGAGGGATGAGTCTTGAGTGACTTTTTTGATCTTCCTGTTTTCTCAAGACCCAAGACTCAGGATTCATCCCTAACAATTGATCCCTCACCCCCCTCGCAAAGGCCTCATAGGGATTGATTCTGCCGTTTTTAACTTCAAAATAATCTTTCCACGACACGTCCCCTTGCATGTGCTGCCGGTAGAGCGAGTTTTCTGGGATCGAGTTGATTGTTGGCGTCACGACAACGTAAGAAATCCCCTTCTCTTTAAATTGCCTGGCCAAGCCTTCCGTGTGGAAGCCGCCAGCGACCAGTAATGCGGGACTCGAGACCTGAGACTTGGGACTAAAGACTAGAGGCTTTGGTTGTGCCATTAATTTCAGCAAATTTCTAAAAAACACTTGATCTCTATTTTCTGCATTCTTGTAAAAAGCAAAATGGGCGGCCCATAAACTGTCATCTTGAATCCCGGTCTGTCCCTGGTCACTAGTCCCTGGTCTGTAGTCTCTAGTTTTTATTTCCTCCCACTCCTCCCGGCTCAACTCAAGCTTCGCGAGTTTCTCAAGAAGAAGCAATTCCCTACTCTGTTTATCCAATTCCCTTTCCTTCTCATTCCGGAATAAGGATTCTTTGACGGATTGGGCATAAAGCTGAAAATCCTTGAATAGGTCGGTCCCCTGGATATCGCGCAGGTGTTTGTGGGTTTTCATGAGAAAATTTAACCTGTCAGAAATTTTAATTGTAGGGGCAGGCCCCTGTGCCTGCCCTATTTCTTGTACCTGTCCACGGATTAACGGGCGGCCACGGGGGGCCGCCCCTACTGTTTCCACACATGCCTTCAAAAACAGCGCAAACGCTTCCGGAGAAATACGTGACGTCTGGAATTCCTGGTATTTTTGGTTAAATGCGGCGGTGTCAGACACCGAAAAGGTGTCTGACACCTTCGGCGTTGCCTGCCCTTCAACGAACGGGCGGCCACGGGGGGCCGCCCCTACAGTTAATCCCATCCTGTTTTCTATATATCCTCGCACCTCCTCCGCAATATCCCGCACTTCCCTTTCAATGGAGGACGAATCCTCTTTTTCACGCTCTGCTTCCGCAAGCAAAAGAGCAAGTTCAGCAGATAAGGGGACAGGTTGAGAAGTACTAATTCCAACCTGTCCCCTTACTGCCTGAATGCTTGCGAGTTTAGTCAATATGGGAAGTAAAGCTGTGCTGTTTTCTTCAAACGATTTGAGCGCAGTATCGATTTCTAAAAGTTGTTTGGAAAAGAGTCTCTTTTTTGCCTCTTGCAGCCTGTCGCTTGCAGCCTGCAGCTTTTCTAAAATCGCCGGTTCTTTTTGCACGGCTTCAAGATAAAGACTCAATCCTTTTTCATAGAGCTCCCAATTTTCGATTCCATGAAAAGATCCTTTCCCTTCAGCCAATATAGCAGCCGCGGTGCTGCCGGCTAATTCCCCTTTTGCGAAATACTCCTCAAAAGTTTCCCTGAGAAGCTCTTTATCCGGGAAACTCTTAAAGAACTGCGGATCCAGCTCGGTTGATGCGCCTTCAAGCGCCGTCAGGGAAACTCCGTATTCTTTTTGAAAAAATTCAATCAGCTTTTGAATCGATTTCTGGGCTTCGGGCACGGCGTGCGCATCCTGAATGAGAATGACGAGCGGCTGCACTCTACAAGTTTCCGGCTGCAGGCAATCGTTATTAGCCTGAAGCCTGGAGCCTGTAGCTTGAAAAACTTCCTCAATTTTTCCGATGCCGCCGGGAATGGTTAATGGCTTGCTCAAGTCAATTGTTTTAGTTTCGTTTGGAACTGAAGATATAGGATTGGCCGACAGCTCGAAGGTTCCCGCGAGGGAGCCTGTAATAAAACAAAGGGCGGTTGCCGCCGCTATCGTTCGAAAGAAAAAAGTCATTTGAGGTCTAATTGAACGTTGTTTGATTTGCATTAGATAATTAATAACTTATTAATTAGATTAGAAAACTTTGTAATTAATGACAGATGAAATGTAAAGTGTCAATAAATTTGAGGGGGATGTTATAAATTGATAGTCAATAAATTATCATGCTAGGTTTGAGAGCTACCCGCTTCAAGGAGGAAGTGCAAAAAAAAAGGCCAGCACAAACTTATTGCGCTGGCCCTTCTGGAACTCAGAACGAAATGCAGGTAAAAGGGTTATTTGGGCTTATCCTTGCCCTTCCCTTCTTCGTCGACCACTTCGTAATCGGCATCCACAACTCCTTCTTCCTTGGGCTTAGCACCGCCGGCGGCCGCGCCCTTTTCCGCTTGAGATTTCTTGGCCGCTTCTTCATAAATTTTCTGGGCCAGGGTGTGAGAAGCCGTCGAAAGTTTTGTCGTGGCCTGCTGCATCTTTTCAGCGGAGTCAGAAGCAAGAGCCTCTTTAGCTTCTTTTAAAGCCTCTTCAACACTTTTTTTCTCATCTTCCGAGATCTTATCCCCGTACTCGCGCACGCTTTTCTCGGTGGCATAAATGAGATTATCGAGCTGATTCCGGCCGGTGACCGTTTCATGCCTTTTCTTGTCTTCCTCGGCATGCGATTGGGCCTCTTTGAGCAGCTTATCCACTTCGTCTTTTGAAAGACCTGAAGAAGATTCAATCCTGATCTTTTGCTCTTTACCCGTGCCAAGGTCTTTGGCCGAAACATGGACAATACCGTTGGCATCGATATCAAAAGTCACTTCAACTTGAGGAACTCCTCGCGGAGCGGGAGGAATACCCTCGAGGTTAAAAAGCCCCAGGACGCGGTTATCCCCTGCCATTTCGCGCTCCCCTTGAAGTACTTTTACGGTGACCGCGGTTTGATTGTCCGCTGCCGTTGAAAAAATTTCCGACTTTTTGGTCGGGATTGTGGTGTTGCGGTCAATGAGTTTCGTCATGACGGCTCCCAAGGTCTCAATCCCTAAAGATAGCGGCGTGACATCCAAAAGAAGAATATCTTTTACGTCTCCTTTAAGAACTCCGCCTTGAATCGCCGCACCTACTGCCACAACTTCATCCGGGTTGACGCCCTGATGCGGTTCTTTCGCAAAAAGCTGACGGACTTTTTCAACCACGGCCGGCATACGCGTCTGCCCCCCGACTAAAACCACTTCGTCAATATTTTTTGCTTCGATTCCGGCATCCCGTATCGCTTTCCGGCAAGGCTCCACGGTCCGCTCAATAAGATCTGCGACCAGCTGCTCAAGCTTGGCCCGTGTTAATGTAAGCAGTAAATGCTTGGGTCCCGAGGCATCGGCTGTCACGAAAGGCAGGTTAATTTCCGTGGTTTGCGCGGTTGAAAGTTCGCATTTGGCTTTTTCCGCGGCTTCTTTCAGGCGCTGCAAGGCCATCCGATCCTTTGAAACGTCAATGCCTTCCTGTTTTTTAAATTCAGCGACCAGCCATTCAATCACACGGTGATCAAAATCGTCGCCTCCGAGATGGGTGTCGCCATTGGTGGCTTTGACTTCAAAAACACCGTCGCCGATTTCAAGCACTGAGACGTCAAATGTTCCTCCGCCAAGATCGTAAACCGCAATGGTTTCATTTTTCTTTTTATCTAAGCCGTACGCGAGCGAAGCGGCCGTGGGTTCATTGATAATGCGAAGCACTTCGAGTCCCGCAATTTGTCCGGCATCTTTGGTGGCCTGGCGCTGGGAATCATTAAAATAGGCCGGTACCGTAATCACCGCCTGCGTTACAGGTTCACCCAGATACGCTTCGGCATCCGCTTTCAGTTTTTGCAAAACCATCGCGGAAATTTCAGGGGGTGTAAAATCACGGGTTTCCATAGGGATGTGAATCACGGCTTCCCCGTGTTTCCCTGGTTTTGTTTTAAAAGGAGCAAGCTTGCTTTCATGTTCTATTTCTTCGAAACGGCGGCCGATAAACCGCTTGGCGCTGAAAACGGTATTTTCAGGATTCGTAATTGCCTGCCGCTTTGCGGCCTGCCCCACTAAGCGTTCCTTAGTTTTTGTGAACGCCACCACGGAAGGCGTCGTGCGGTTCCCCTCTTTATTCGGGATCACTTTGGGTTCCCCGCCTTCCATAATTGCCATACAAGAATTCGTTGTGCCTAAATCAATACCAAGAACTTTCGCCATTGTCTTATCTCCTTTGGGTTAAAATAAAATCAAAAATACAATTAATTAAGTACAATTCTTATGCCATTTGAGGCATTCTTTGAAAGAAACGTAACCCCTTCAATTTGAAAGGGATAGAAATTTAAGTTACGCTGTTTTTTCGTAGGGGGAATGAAGATTTGATAAATTGTGTCTCTATGATACAGGCCTTGCTGTATCGATGCGAGGCGCTGAATTAGAGGTTATATTCTTCGATTTTCCGGTAAAGTGTTCGGCGCGAGATTCCTAATCGTTTTGCCGCGAGGGACTTATTCCCTTGAACCTCATGCAAAGTCTGCTGAATCAGCACTCGTTCCATATCACTTAGGCGCGTGAATGAACCTGGTACTATGTTCACGGCAGGTTGGGTAGAAATTCCTGGAACCTGGCCGGAAGCTAAGTGCCGGATATCTTCCGGAATATTCGCTGAAGTGATAGTTTCAGAATTGCTCAAGACCACCATCCGCTCTACGATGTTCTTAACTTCCCGCACATTTCCAGGCCATTCATACCGGACCATAATCTTCATAGCCTCGGGATCCATGGAGCGGATTTTCTTTCCGTTGGTCTGGGCAAAATGTTTCAAGAACAAATTTACAAGAGGCGCTATATCTTCTTTGCGTTCCCTTAAACACGGAACTTTAAGATAAATAACATTGATGCGGTAGTAAAGGTCTTCCCGAAAATGCCCGGCTTTGACCTCTTCAAATAATTTTTTGTTCGTGGCGCAAAGCAGCCGCACATCCGTTTTTATAGTTTTTGTCCCGCCCACACGTTCGAATTCGCCATCCTGCAGTACGCGCAGCAGCTTGACCTGGGTTTCTTTTGAGATTTCACCGATCTCATCCAAGAACAAGGTTCCCTGGTGGGCGCGCTCAAAACGGCCGATTTTACGCTCAAAGGCTCCGGTAAATGAACCCTTTTCGTGACCGAAAAGTTCGCTTGCAAGCAAGGTCTCTGTAAGTGCCGCGCAGTGAACCGGAATAAAAGGATGGATGCGGCGAGCACTTAACTCGTGAATGCGGTGAGCCACCAGTTCTTTTCCGGTCCCGCTTTCACCTTCAATCAAAACCGTGGCATTGGTGTGAGACACTTTTTCCACGGTTTTCAATAAATCTTTCATCTTTGGCGACTCGGCAGTAATCTCGCCCTTCTCAAACTTTTCCAGGAAAAGCGCCTGGCGGAGTTCACGGTTTTCTTCTTCCAGGAACTGGCTGGCCAAGGCCTTTTTAACCAGGAACTCAAGTTCTTCGAGATTCACGGGCTTCGTCATATAATAAAAAGCCCCTTTTTTGATTGCTTTGACCGCATCTTCCACAGATCCATACGCAGTTAAAAGGATGACTTTAGCGTCCGGGTCCTTAGCCTTGATTTTTTCCAGCAACGTTACGCCATCCATTTTGGGCATGCGGATGTCTGCAAGCACGAGGGTGGGCTTCTGCTCGCAATACTCTTTCCAGCCGTCTTCTCCGTCCACTGCTGTGACGACGTCATAATTCAAACCTTCCAGGAAATGTCTTATTCCTTCCCGGGTGTTTTTTTCATCATCCACAATCAAAAGCGTGGCATCAAGTGTCATTTTTTTCCCGCAAGATCGTATTTTGGGAGCTGCAGTTTAGGCTGACGAATGGGTAGAAAGATGGTAAAGGCGGTTCCCTTTCCCACCTTGCTTTCCACATCGATTCGCCCTCCGTGTTCAGAAACGGTATTGTAAACAGTCATCAGCCCCAATCCGGAGCCAGCCTCTTTAGTCGTAAAGTAAGCGTCAAAAATATGCGGCATATCCTTCTCACTAATGCCGTTGCCCTGATCTTCAAAGCGTACCGCGACTACCCGTTCGCGGAGAGAGACATTTACCCTTAAAACCCCTCCCTTTGGCGTGGCTTCGATCGCATTTTTAATGATGTTCAAAAAAGCCTGGTAAAGACGCTCCCGGTCCACGAAACACAGGGGCAGTTTGCGCTCTGCGCGAAATAGTACCTCAATATCGGACTCTCGCAGCTCAGGCTCCATAAAATGAAGCGCGTCTTCAACGATTTCATTCAGATTGTGAACCCGAAACCGCAAGGGTGGTTTTCTTGATGCTTTAAGGAAGTTTTTAACAATCTGGTCGAGGCGTGATGCTTCCTGGTTCATCACATTAAGGCTATTTTCAATAACCCTTTGCCGTTCGGAAGGAAAGTTCTTGATTTCTTTTTTCAGAAGCTGAAGATGAATAGAAAGGGAGTTTAAGGGATTCCCGATTTCATGCGCTACCCCTGCCGCCAGACTCACCAGAGACTCAATTCGCGCAAGACGGTCCCGATCCAATTGCTGCGCTTTTTGAGGCGTGACATTGGCGAAGAGCAGTATGATTAACGGGTTCGAAGTTGCAAGAGTCCCTTCAAGGGGAATAAGCGTTACACGCAGGTAAACTTCCTCGGGCCGCAGAAAATGGAAATCTTCCGTTTTTTTTTCCTTGAGAAAGGGCAAGTAATCCTGCAGATAGCGGACAAAAATGGGATCTTCCAGAAAATCATAAATTTTAACGGGTTTGGATTTTGCTCCCTCCAGGCCAAGCCAGAAGGCAGCCTGACGATTATAGGCGTGAAGCTCCCCCGCGGGTGTTACAAGCACGACCCCTTCCTGGAGTTGATCCAGCGTTTCAAGATAAATCTGGTTTTCATCCGCAAGCACCCGAACATACTGCTCGAGTGAGTCCTTATCAATCAGGTCGATTCTCTTGAGGAGCTTTTGTAAAAATGCGCTTGGCTTAGGCATGCTGGCTTGTTTTCTTTTTGGCTATCCGGATAAATTGTTCTAAAAGCGCAGGGTCCTTTTTCCCGGGCTGTTTTTCCACGCCGCTTGCCACGTCCACGGCAAAAGGGCGGATTTTATCAATCGCGGTTTGAAGATTCTGAATGTTCAAGCCGCCGGCTAGAAACAGCTTTTCATGTACAAACGGCCGGTCTTCAATCAGGTTCCAGTCAAAAGGAACACCGGTCCCGCCCCCCTCTTCTTTGGAAAAAGTATCAAACAGAAACGCGCTGACATTGTATTCATCAAGCCGTTTCAGGCTCATCGCATCTTTGATCCGGAAAGTCTTGATGACTTCAAACCCGCGGTTTGCGAAAGACTCGCAATAAAGTGCGGTTTCCTCGCCGTGGAACTGGAGGATTTTAATGCCAAGTTCTCCTGCCGTCGCTTCCACCTCTTTTTTAGGCTGGTTCGAGAAAACAGCTACGAAATTGCGGAACTGCGGAAGCGCCCCCATGATTTCCCGAGCCGTGGGGATATTAATGCGACGTTTGCTTTCGGCAAAAATAAAGCCTAAATAATCCGCCCCCAGCTCAATGGCCAGTTTCGCATCTTCAGGATTGGTATTTGCGCATATCTTAACCTTCGTCATTTGACTTCCTCCACAGGCTTGCGCCATTTTTTGTCACGACCGAGAAGTTCATTGAGTGTTCCAAATATATCCGGGGATTTCATAAGCACGGTCCCAACCAAAAAGGCATTGATGCTTAAGCTTTTGTATTCCATGATCTCGTCATACTTGGACAATCCGCTTTCAACCACTATCGGCATTCCTTTTGGAATATGCGGGATAAGCTGCTTGGCCCTGAAGGGCTCGACTTCCAGGGTGCGAAGATTACGGTTATTGATTCCGATGATTTCAGCGCCCGCATCCAGGGCTTTTTTTAAGTCCTCATCCGTGTGCACTTCCACAAGCGCGTCCATTTTAAGTTCAGCCCCAAGCCGGATGAGGGATTGCAGTTCTTCGAAGGTTAAAATCGAGGCGATTAAAAGAAAGGCGTCGGCTTCCAGCAGGACACTTTCGTAAAGCTGATAGGTCTCAAGGATAAAATCCTTTCGTAAGATGGGTAAACGCGTGACTTCACGGATGGTTCTCAAGTAGCTTGGCCGCCCTTTAAAGTAATGGCTTTCGGTCAATACTGAAATCGCGCAAGCCCCTCCGGACTCGTAAAGACTTGCAATGCGAAGGGGCTGAAAATCTTCACGCAGAATACCGCCTGAAGGGGAAGCTTTTTTGACTTCACAAATAAGGTTGATACGGTTGGGGTTTGTAATCGCTTTACGAAAGGAGCGGCGCTCGTAATTGAGGACGCGTTCCGCAGCTTCCTTTAAGAGGTGAAAAGGAAAACGCCGTTTAAGCTGCTCAAGGTCTTTTCGCTTTTGGATAATAATATCGTCAACAATCATTTCTGCTGAGAAATTCCCCGTAATTTAACAAGAGCCTGCAAGGCACGGCCGGAATCCAGGGATTGGGCGGCAAGATGGAAACCTTCGTGCAGATTATTTGCCTGCCCCAGGATCACAAGCGCTGCGCCTGCGTTAATCAAAACCGTTTCACGAAGTAAGCCTTTGAGTTTCCCGCGCAGCAGGTGTTCTGCCGTTTTTTTGTTCTGCATTGCGGAGCCGCCCCTTAGTTTTGACGCGGATGCTCCTTTAATAGGTGAATGCGGCGGATAAATTTTCAAGTACTGGATTTTCCCCTTGTGAATCAAGCCTGCATACGTCATGCCCTGCGCTGAGATTTCATCTTCGCCCGCGTCGCTGTTGACGACAAGCGCGTTTTTGACTTTTAATTGTTTCAGAACCTCGGCAAAGAGTTTGACATAACTTTTTTTGGCGACCCCGATCAATTGATATTTAAGATCAAAAGGATTTAAAAGCGGGCCCAGAAGGTTAAAAATCGTTCGTGTTTTAAGTTCACGGCGAAGCCCCTGTAGTTTCAAAAAAGCAGGGTGATAAAGTGGTGCGTGAAAATAACCGATCCCCGCTTTTTCAATAGCCTCAATCATCCGGCCGCGACGGGCGTTTAGGTTTACTCCCAAGGCTTCCATTAAGTCCGAGCTTCCGCACTTGGAAGACACCGCCCGGTTCCCGTGTTTTGCAACTTTTCCGCCGGCACCGGCAATGACAAATGCCGCCAATGTAGAAATGTTAAACGATTGTTTGTTATCCCCGCCTGTACCGCAATTATCTATCAGGTTGGATAATTTAAGCTTTTGTGCCGGCTCAAATCGCCTGACTGCTCTAAGGCAGCCCAGCACTTCGTCCGCGGTTTCTCCTTTTAAAGCCAGCAAAAGCAGCAGCGCCTTTGCCTTCAAAGGGTCAAGCTCCCCTTTGATGAGCGAAGTGAACACTTGCTGCGACGTGTTACGCGTTAAATGTTTGCCTTCAAGCAGCGGTAAAAGGGCCTTATTGAACTCCATATTTTCCTTTAGACAGAACGAGAAAATTTTTAAGGATATTTTTTCCTTCCGGTGTCATGATCGATTCGGGGTGAAACTGGACTCCCCAAATGGGATATTTCCGGTGCCGGACGCCCATAATTTCTTTTTCCTTGGTCCACGCCGTGATTTCAAGCTCTTCCGGGACTGATTTTTTCTCGATTAAAAGCGAATGATAGCGGGTGGCCTGAAAGGGATTCGAAACGTTGCGGAAGAGTTCCTTCTTGTCATGATAAATGGCCGAGGTCTTGCCGTGCATAATGCGGGCCGCACGGACAATTTTTCCGCCAAATACATCTCCGATGCATTGGTGCCCCAGGCATACTCCCAGGATCGGAATTTTCCCGCTGAACGTTCGGATCACATCATTCGATATCCCTGCTTCTTTCGGGGTGCAGGGACCTGGCGAGATGACAATCTGCTTGGGCTGCATTTTTCGGATTTGAGCCAGGGTGATTTTGTCATTACGGAACACTTGAGGATCGGCATTGAGCTCCCCTAGATATTGAACCAGGTTGTAGGTAAACGAATCGTAATTATCAATTACGAGCAGCATTAAAAACTCCCCTGGAGCTCGACGGCTTTCACAAGCGCCTTAGCCTTGTTTAGGGTTTCCTGATATTCCCGCTTAGCTTGAGAATCTTTAACCACGCCCGCGCCAGCTTGCAGGTAGATATGATTTCCCTGAGCCACGAGCGTACGGATCGTAATACAGGTTTCCATATCGTGATTAAATCCGAAAAAACCCAGGCATCCCGCATAAGGACCGCGCGCCTCAGATTCCAGCTCATCAATAATCTGCATCGCACGCACCTTGGGAGCGCCTGTCACCGTTCCGGCAGGAAACGTCGCACGTAAAAGGTCAAAACTTGTTTTGCCTTTTTTAAGGGCTCCCACGACGTCACTCACCAAATGCATCACATGCGAATAGCGCTCGACGCGCGCAAAATTTTTAACCTGAATGGATTTAAAGTCACAAACACGCCCGAGGTCATTACGCCCCAGATCCACGAGCATCAGGTGTTCTGCCATTTCCTTTGAGGAGCGCTTAAGCTCCCCTTCCAGGGCCAGATCTTCAGAAATAGTTTGCCCTCGCGGCCGGGTCCCGGCAATAGGGCGCACTTCAGCTTCCCTGCCTATTTTTCGTACCAGCAGCTCCGGGGAAGCGCCAATCAGGCGTAACGATTTAGCTTTGAAATAAAACATATACGGCGAAGGATTGATCGATCGCAGCGCACGGTAAATCTGGAAATCATCTTGGACATTCGGCAAAGTAAAACGCTGCGAAAGAACCACCTGGATACAGTCACCTGCCCGGATATATTCTTTAATTTTACGAACCTTTGCCATAAACGCTTGTTGACTCATGTTGGAGATGGCTTTGACCGGTTTCCGGGTCTTTACGCTTTGTTTGAGACGCAAAGGCTGCTCAAGGATTTTAACGGCCCTGTTTATTTTTGTTACGGCTTGCTGATAGCTTTTAAGTAAAGAGCGCCCGTTCTTGCCGATCTCAGCAATCGAGATGACGGTCAACGTTTTACGAAAGTGATCAAACATGAGGAAATCTTTCACAAGGAAGAAGATACCTTCAGGCGTTTTGCCGTCCGGTTTTTTGCGCAGGCGAATCGATTCAAAGTTCTGGACTTGTTCGTACGAAAGAAACCCGAGAAATCCGCCTGAAAAACCGGGCAAGACTTGAGGATTGGCTAAACGGAATTTTTTAAGGGTTTGCTCAAGTGTCGTGACCAAATCAGAAGCTGTCTGAATTAAAGGTTTGCCCCTTTGTTGGTTAATCGTGATGCGTTCTTTGTGAGCTGTAATCACAGCTTCAGGAGCAATCCCAAGAAACGAGTATCTTCCGATTTTTTCTTCCTGCTCTGCAGATTCAAGCAAAAAAGCGTAGGGTTCGCGGCGGGCAATTTTTAGAAAACTTGACACCGGGGTTTCGATATCGGCCGGAATTGTTCTTAGAATGGCCACCAGGTTTCCCTTTTGAGCCAATTGCTTAAACGATCTAAAATCCGGAGAAATCATTCTTTATAGACCTTGTTCGGGTCAAAAACTTTATCCTGTGTAACACGCACAATCGCACCCTCTTCATTTAATTCATGCACAAAGCATGAGCGGTACCCCAGATGGCAGGCACCCCCCTTTTGGCGGACTTTGATGACAACCGCGTCCCGGTCACAGTCCGCGAGAACCTGCGTCACTTCCTGCACATGACCCGAGGTTTCACCTTTAATCCAGTATTGTTTGCGCGACCGGGAGTAAAAAACCGTTTTCTTCTCTTTTAACGTTCTTTCCAGCGCAGTTTTATCCATATGTGCCACCATCAGGATTTCCCCCGTTTCGGCATCCTGGATCACAGCAGTCAACAAGCCTTGGGCGTCAAATTTAAATTCCAGCATTAACCTATCTCCTTATTGCATTTAGAGTTATGAGTTCATAGATCTGGGAGAATTTACATGTTAAGCGATAAACGGAATATGTGTCAAGAAGAAACACTGAGAAGAGGAGAGACTACCGCAGACAATCAGAGAGGGCTATTCTTTTTCGCGAGGTTTTTGCTCGGTCCCCATACGTTTGACCGTCACCCGCTCCAGGTAGGCAAGGTTTTCAACATCGATACGGACGCTTTCGCCCTCTTTAATAAACTGAGGCACTAAAACTTTAAGCCCGTTTTCAAGCTCAACTTCTTTGTAGGTAGAGTCATTACCGCCTTTGACTCCAGGAGGCGCATTGGTCACTTTGAGTTCGGCGATTTTGGGAAAAGCAATGCTGAGGGGTTTCCCATTGAAGGACTCAACATCGATTTCCATATTCTCTTTAAGGAAGACTTCCTGCGTTCCTACCGCCTGGGCGGGCAAACTGACCTGTTCGTAATTATCCATATTCATAAAAATAAATTGGACGCCTTCTTTGTATAGGTACTGCATCTTCGCACGCTCAATTTCAACATCTTCAACCTTATCTTCGGCGCGCCAGCTTTTCTCGATCATATTCCCGTCCAGGAGATTTTTTAGCTTAGTATGAACGGTTTTGCCAAATTTGCCGGTGCCACGTATTTCAAACGACAGGACTTTAGCAATTTTCTGTGCATCAAGCCGCACCACATTGCCTACACGGATTTCAGTTGCGTCTTTCATAGATCACCTCGCCTATTTAGCCGTTATTTTCTTCCGTAAGTATAAAACGGATCGGAACTTTTACCCAAGAAGAAAAAGAGAAGTTTCCTGCGCGAGCTCCACGGAACTGCCATTTCTTTACTGCTTTTAGCGCCGATTGATCCAGAATCTTAAAACCCGAACTTTTTTCAACTTCAACCTGCTCCGGCCGGCCATCACTTTGCACTAAAACCTTCAAAAGGACAAGACCTTCCCAGCCGTGTTCGCGTGCAAAATAAGGATAAACCGGCGCCGGATTTTTCAGGTAGCCCGGCATGGATTCGTGCTGAGCTCCGTGAAGGGCGGGGATATAGACTGATTTTTGGGGAATGGGGCGAACCTTTTTTCTTACCGGCTCGATTTTTTGAACCGTTTCCTGTGACTGGGAGGAAGGCTGCATGACTGACAAAACCGGTATGTCTTCTGCCGTTTTCACGGTCCGGGTGTCCTTTTCTTCTATAAGGACAATCTCCATACTGCTTGGCCCTGCTTGAACGCCAAACTGCGGCGGTGAAACGAAAAAACTTCCCGCACCCAGGACCATTCCATGCGCAAGCACTGAACCTATCAGCATCGGAACAAATAAATGACTTTGATACGGGGACTGCAATTTCATTTCGTTTCACTGCCCTCATGTGCAATATTAATTTGGCGAGCTCCTGCCTGCCGCGCGAGATCCATGACGTTGATGAAAAGACGATAGGGCATTTCCTCATCTCCCCTTATATGAATGGATTTCTCAGGATTTGCACTGAGCGCGGTTTGAAGACGAAACTTAAGGTCCGAGAGCGGCACCCTTTCGTGATTTAAAAAAACATTTGCAGTCTTGTCTACACTGACCACAATTTTTTGGGGCTCTTTCGGATCACTTACAACAGCGCGCGGAAGATTCAGTTTCATCGCCGGCGGGGTGAAAGCCGCGGTCAGCATAAAAAAAATAAGCAGTTGAAAGACGATGTCAATCAAGGGGGCCATATCGAGGCTCAAACTCGGCTTTTTAGGACGCAAAAATTCCATGGTGTTTATTGCACCGCCCTTAAGTTTTCCTCGGTGGCCTCTGTATCTTGAGATTGAAAGTCCCCGGTCGAGCGCTTTTTAAAGAATTCGTCGAGCTCCGAAATGATAAATTGCATCCGCCTTGCAATTTTATCGGCCGCACTTTCAAAGCCGTGATACGCGGCCATACACGGGATAGCAATCACAAGACCATACACGGTGGTAATAAGGGCTTCCCAAATCCCCGCAGCAAGGTCCCCCGGTTGAGCCTGCCCCCCGAGAACTTCAATTTTGTGGAAAGCAGTCACAAGCCCCGTCACAGTCCCGAGAAGCCCCAAGAGGGGGGCTATATGTGTCAACGCCGCAAGGCCCCGAAGACGCGTTTCAATTTTCTCCAAGGCGAGAGAACCTTCCCTTTTTAGAATTTCATTGCGCAGGTCGTCCTCTTTCAAATTTTTTAAATACTGTTCGGCGATTTTCGGGACCGGATGGGTCTGCCGGCGGCAAAACGCAATCGCCTCCCGAATTTGCCCGGCAGAGAGAAGCTCCCGAAGCTGTCTGCTGAACTTTTCGAAGTTAAGGCGCAGCCTTAGAAAACAGAAGGTCTTCTCCAACATAATGGCAACTGCCAGAATCGAGCAAACTAAGAGAGGCCACATGGCAAAACCGCCCTTGTTAAATAATTGAATCAGCGTTTGATCCCAAAGCATTTTTTAAATCTCCTTTCCGTTATCCAAGCCTGGCCTTCACTCCCCCGTAAATATTACGCTTGTACGCCGGGTCAATACCGGCACCGGTAATGCGCGCATAATATTCTTCATTGAAAAGATTGTTAATGCCGCCGAAGAGACTGAGGTCAAAGGCATTATAAACATTCTTCAGCAAGTTGATTTCGGCCGTAAGATCCCAAACTTTGTATGACGGAATTGTCCGGTTCAGCGTGTTTGCGTCATCGGCAAAATGATCGTCCACAAAAGTACTCATAAGGTTAATCTTAACCCGGTCACGCCAGCGGTAGTTTAAGCCAAACCGCACTATATACTGCGGAGCATAAGCAGGCCGCCGGCCATTCGCAGGACCTTCCTTAAATTCCGCATCGAGCAGAGTAAAATTGACAAACGGTGAGACAGATCCGATCTTGTCCGCATACTCTGTCCGTTTAAAGAAATCCAAAAGCCTTACCAGATCAAGTTCCGTTGCAAATTCCATCCCGACATGAGTGGCATCCCCCACGTTTTGAATGGTATCACCGACCGTCCCTGTCTGATCCTGAAATTCAAGGATAAAAAAACTCGTATCCCAGTTAAAAAACGAGGCGGGACTGCCGCGCAAACCAAAGTCATACTGCCGGCCCCGGCCGGGATCCAGGTCGCCATTAACCACCTGATTTACTCCAAGAGGAACTGCGTCTGAAAAAACTTTGGGGCGATACGATTGCGAAATGTTCATATAGGCTTGGATTCCCTTTAGAAGGTCCACAGTCAACCCCAGGCCAAACAACGGTACAAAATCAAAATCCTTCTCATCGGCAAGCGGCACCGTAACTTTATCAAGGTTTACCTTTTCTTCTATCCTTTGCCAAATATGTTCCAATCGAACGCTTGGCGTAAGCGTAAAACGCCACCACTTGAAAAGATTTTCTAAAAATACGGAGAGATACCCCGTATCACGTTCGCTACTTTTCCTCAAAAGCCCCGAATCAGCGGCGGGAGAGCTTCCACGCTGTTCTTCACGCGGAGAGTGTGAAAAAAAAGTGTGTGTTCCGAACGTAAACGTGTGTGTTTCGCCAAATAGTTCGTAATTGTGCCGCACCCTGGGTTCAAAACCAAGATTATAAAAATCTTGTTCCTGGATATCGTTGGTCGATGCGTCTGGCCCGCTTGGAACTGTTCCAAAGCCCCCGCCCCGCTGGCGTTTGCTGTAACGGCGGTAATGTCCGCCGTAAAACCGAAAGTCAAATTGAGTCGTATCACTAAATTCTTTTTCGTAGATCAAACTTCCGTAATAACGCTCGAGCCGGAAACGGTCGAATTGCCGCGTGTTAAAGTCGCGGTCTTCTTCATAGGTCGGATTCGTCGTCGCCGTAAGTGAAAGCCCGCCGGGTTCACCGTGTTCTTCATGGTATTGCTCATAATTTAAGGTGAGCCGCGAATCACTGGTCTGATTCAGTGTAACTTTGATCCCGCCGCTAATGACTTCAAAGTCGCTGTTGTCTTTTCGGAATCCGTCCCCCTGGCGTTCGTGGATATAGGCCAAATATCCCAACGGCCCTACGCTTCCGGTAACAGCTTCGTAAGTTGAAAAATAATTATCAGATCCAAAAGCATTCTCGGAGTAAACTGAAAACTTCTTATCCGTTACGGGTTTTTTGGTCACATAATTCAGTGCGCCGCCGGGCTGCGGCCCGTACATGAGCGCGGATCCCCCGCGGATAAATTCAAGTTTCTCCACGGTTTGAAAGATTGGCGTGTAATAGGCTTCAGGGTATCCGAACATATCCGCCTGAATTGGAATTCCATCTTTCATGACTTGCATGAATTGGGCACGGTCAGGATTAAGCCCACGATACCCCAGACTGACCAGCGGTGTTGTTTCTTCGCTCAACAGAAACCCCGGTGTCTTGATCAACGCTTGCCGGTAATTGTTGTTTGAGATGGTGGGCAGTTCCTTCAACGGCATACTGGATGTCTTTTTGCCCGCGTAGATCCGGGTTCCTTGCACATCCGGAAGAAAGGGTGATGCTTCAGTTTCTTTGGCTGCCACGACTTTAACTTCTTTTAATGTGTCTTCCGAACTTGACACTTCCCCGGCGGGCTGCTGAGCTGCGGGCTGATCATAGGATGCCCATACGTAATAAGGATTCCCCATCAATGAGATCGCAATCATTCCTCCCCAAAAGCCCGTGAACAAACGACGTGCATTCATGTTCGTTATCTCCATTTGATAATTTAGATCTTTGCTGGGTACTGGGCAGGAAACCGATCCCTAGCTACGGTTCATTATTTATTTGTTTAAAATCAATTTTCCGGATTTGGTGATCATGAGCCTGTAAAAATGATTGCAATGGGCAATCACAATTTCTTTCTTTCCTTCGAAAAGGTCAACCGAACAAATGACCTTTCCTGAATGGCTGGCCCTGATTTCACTTTCTGGCGCCTTTTGAAGCCCTTTCACTTGCATCCTGCACTCATTTCTCAATTAAACGATAAAGGGCCCGGCCTCGAAGGGGGTTCGTAAAAACGGCCGGGCCCTTGGGTTTAAAAATCAGATTTTTTTGCCACCCATCTTGCTTTGGCTACTGAAAGGTTCAAAATGCGATCGGCGAACCAAGCGGCGAAAAGCCAGATCGCGCACGCACCGATCATAAGCAAAGTAAACCATTTACCATAGAGTCCTTCCGGTGAAAAGGGTTCTGTGGCGGCATGAAGCCAGTCACTGTTCGGTAAAATACCTGCCTCGGTGAATTCATGAAAAGCATAAATTAGAATCTGAATGACAAAAAGCAGGAGAAAAATACTCGTGACCTGGAAGAACCTTTTCAAATCAATCAGGTGCCCGAAACGAGCCCAGGCAAACGCCATGGCTGCGGCCGCCAGGATTCCCAGAAAAATCCCCGTCACAATCCTGGCTTCATGAATTTGCATCAAGAGGAGCGCCGTTTCCATCCCTTCCCGTGAAATCATAAAGGCCGTAAAAAGAAACGTACCAAGGTAAGCGATCCGGGACGTGGGTTGAGTGGTGACGCGAGTCATTCGATTTTCCATATCCTGTTTTAAATGGGCTGCTGTCTGCCACATATGAATCACAAGCCAGGCAATCAAGATTGCAGAGATCACGCCAAAAACACCTTCCCATAAGGGGCCATTGGCACCCTGCCAGAGCCAATAGCCTAACCCCGCACTCGCGAGGATGGAAAAAGCAATCCCCCAGTAAACCGCCGGAATGAGCGAGAGTTTCTGCGTTTTCTTTAAATACGCCAAAATAATAGCCGCAATCAAAAAACCTTCAAAACCTTCTCTAAAAACCACAATAAATGCCTGAAGCATACCTTACTCCTTTAAGAAGACGAACAATTCCGGCAGGTACCATAAAGCCGGTGATCATGAAAAGCCAATTGAAACTGCTGCTCTTTACAGAGGCGTTCTTGAAGACTTTCGATTTCTTCACACTGAAATTCAATAAATTTACCGCAGCGGATGCAAACCATATGGTCGTGATGACCTTTGGCGCTCATCCGCTCAAAGAACTCGCGCTTCCCTTCCCCCACAGACTTTTGAATCACACCGCTTTCAAGGAGGATTGGAATGGTCCGGTACACGGTATCCCGCGATATTCTCAACCCCTTCTTTTTGAAGCGTTCATAGAGGCTGTCGGCATCAAAATGCTGCTTTAGCTTCAAAACTTCCTCGCAGATAAATTTCCGCTCAAACGTGTACTTGAGGTGGTTTTTCTCAAGCAAACTTTGGAATTTGCGAACAAGCTCCTGATCCGATCCGTTTGATTTTGCCTTAAGGGTTTTCATCATTGTCTGCGCAGTTCAATTAAGACTCTCTCCTAATTCGGATTGAATCTTAATAGGACATATTCTGAATGTCAAGGGTGATTTTTCAGGGCAACTTTTAAGAGAGTTTCAAAAGGGTAGAGTTTATTTCGTTTTCAAGGTATAACAGTTGCACGTAAAACCTGCCAACCAGAAAAGCATTGAAGGTCGTCCCATGATCAAAGTCAAAAGCGAAGGCATCATTCTTGAAAGCTCGAAAAACGGATTTGAGAATCAGGCAGTCTTAAATCCTGCCTGCATTGAAATCAGCGGCGTCACGCACATGTTTTACCGGGCCGTGCGGTGCGGGGACATGGTTTCGTCCATAGGCTACTGCCAGCTGAAGGGAAACAAGGTTGTCAATAGATCGGACAAACCCGTTCTTTTCCCTGAATATGATTACGAAGAAATGGGTGTCGAGGATCCGCGGATTATTTTTTTAGACGGGGTCTATTATCTTTTCTTTACGGTTTATGACGGAAAAAACGCGCAGTTTGCTTACGCGACAAGCACCGACCTTGTCACTTTCGTCAAACAGGGGGTGATCTCACCCCGCATCTCCTATCGCGAAGCCGCTCATCTCTTTGCGCATTCAAAAATCAAGTTGAGGGAAAGATATTTCCTTTTCGACGCCTATATCAGAGACAAGAGCGGTGATGATATCCTGCTCTGGGAAAAAGATGCTTTTATCTTTCCCAAGAAAATTAAAGGTCAATTCGCGCTCATCCACCGGGTCCTGCCTGGAATCCAGGTCCTTTATTTCGATGATTTTAAAGACCTCACCACGAATTATTGGAAAGAACATCTTAGAAATTTGGGCCGCTCGATTATGCTCGATCCTGATTACAGGTTTGAAAGCAGAAATATCGGGGGCGGGTGTCCGCCTATTGAAACCAAAGACGGCTGGCTTTTGATCTACCATGGAGTCGAAGATGCCCTTCAGGGCAAAGTTTATCACGCCGGCGCAGCACTTCTGGACTTCGACAATCCCACAAAAGTGATTGGACGCCTGAAGAAACCCTTGTTTTCCCCCATCGAACCGTGGGAAAAGCATGGTGATGTCAACAACGTGGTTTTCCCCACAGGCACCGTGCTAAAAGACGGCAGGCTCTTTATTTACTACGGCGCTGCTGACAAAAGGATCGCTGCGAAATCCCTCGATATCAAGGAACTCTTGAAGGAGTTGAAAAATAATTCGGGAATGCCCGCCCTTTCATGAAAGAAACCCTGAAGATAGTTTATTTATCCAGTTTTCCACCCCGGGAATGTGGCATCGCGACTTTTACCGCAGACCTTACGGGTGACCTCGATAACTTGCTTGAGACTGTCATTGAGTCCCGGATCGCTGCGCTGAACACGGATGAGGTGTCGCGTTACGACTATCCCCGAAAAGTGATCTTTCAGCTCGATCCCTATTCAGAACAAGATTTCATCAACACGGCTAAAAAAATAAATACAACAGATGACATCAAACTCGTCAATATTCAGCATGAATTCGGCCTCTTTGGAGGGAAATACGGTTCCTACATCCTTTCCTTTTTAGACGCCCTTAAAAAACCGTCGCTTGTGACCTTTCACAGCACCCTCCCCTCCCCCAACCCCGAACTTCATAACGTCGTGCGTTTGATCGCTGAGAAATCTAGCGGTTTAATCGCGATGACCAACCGCTCAAAACAAATTCTGATCCAGGATTACGGAATTGATGAAAAGAAAGTTTCGGTCATCCTGCACGGCATTCATTCCGCGCCTTACAGCCCCTGCGCGAAATCCAAGTCCGTTTTAGGTTTTTCAAAAAAAACAATCCTTTTGACCTTCGGGCTTCTGAGCAAAGGGAAGGGAATTGAATATGCGCTTGAGGCGCTGCCTCCGGTGGTGAAAGCCTGCCCCAACCTTATGTATATTGTTTTGGGCGTGACTCATCCGAATGTCTTAAAAGAAGAAGGTGAAAGCTACCGGAACTCCCTCATTCAAAAGGTCCGTGAACTCAAGCTTTCTTCCCATGTCAGTTTCTATAATGAATATGTAACGCTTGATAAACTCCTCCAGTTCTTGCGAGCCGCAGATATTTATATCTCAACCTCTCTGGATCCCAATCAAGCTGTTTCAGGAACGCTCTCCTACGCCCTGGGATCTGGAAGACCGGTCATTTCCACTCCGTTCGCCCAAGCCAGGGAGATCATCACCCCGCAATCCGGGCTCTTAGTCAATTTCAAGGATCCCGCTTCCTATACCGAGGCCCTTCTGAATCTTTTGAAAGACCCCCTTCGCAGGGAACAACTGGGAAAGAACGCTTATTTCAGAACACGCAATATGACTTGGGACAATGTTGCTCTTGAATATTCAAAATTGTTTTCAAACTATTCCAGCGAGATTGCCGAAGTCAGTAAGCACAAAAAAATTCCGCGGGTGAATTTAAACCATCTATTTCGTCTGACTGATGATTTCGGGATCATCCAATTTGCCCAGCTTTCTTTGCCGGATATCTCGTCAGGTTATACCGTGGATGACAACGCCCGCGCGCTTATCGCGGCGTGTTCTTACTATGACGGACTCGGCAAGGTGTTTAAAACCCTCTCTCCTGAGAAAAGAAAAACTGAGCTGCTCAAACGCATTGAGATTTATTTGCATTTCATCGGGTTTGTCATGGGCGGAAGCGGGCTTTTTTATAATTACGTAAAGCCCGACAGGACCATCGACCTTGGATTTAATAAGAAGGAAAACCTTGAAGACGCGAACGGCCGGACCTTCTGGGCTCTGGCGGCAGCAGCCGCCGCAACAGATTCCCTGCCGGAAAGCATCAAGCAGAAGGCCCTTTCTCTCTTAAAGAAAAGCATGGAATCTTCCCAGATGGTGGAATCCCCGCGGGCAACGGCTTTTTATATCAAGGGGCTTTGCCTTCTTCTTAAAAAGGGGACAGGTTACTTTTTAGAATGCAATGCAAAAAGTAACCTGTCCCCTTTTTTGATCCGCCACTGCGACCGGCTCATGTCGCTTTACCGGGGAGTCGCTACGGAAGAGTGGCAGTGGTTTGAACCTTATTTAACCTATTCAAATGCTGTTTTCCCCGAGGCGCTTCTTTTGGGACACCGCGAGACCGGCAACAGTGAATATCTTGAGACGGGTATGAAGACTTTGGATTTTTTGATCAGTCAGACTTTTTTGAAAGGAATCTACGCGCCCATTGGTCAGGACGGCTGGCATCATAAAACCGGGGAACGCCGCTATTTCGACCAGCAGCCCGAGGACGCCTCCGCCATGGCTTGCACGCTCGCGACCGCCTATGCCATTACGGGGAAACAGACTTATCGCAACTTCATGCACGAAGCTTTTAACTGGTTTCTGGGCGACAACAGCCTGAAGCAGGTCGTTTACGACAGGGCCACGGGTGGATGTTATGACGGGTTGGGAGAAGGCCAAATCAATCTCAACCAGGGAGCCGAATCCACCACCTCTTACCTTTTAGCAAGACTTGCTATCCAACACTCTTGAATTTATTTTTTCAAGAGTTCTCTTTGTGCATGACTTAATTCGCTCCACTTCCCTGCCGGCAGATCTCCTAGCGCAAACCCTCCGATCGCTGTACGGATGAGGCGGAGAGTAGGAAATCCCACGGCTGCGGTCATACGCCGCACCTGCCGGTTTTTGCCCTCCGTAAGCTTAAGCTCGATCCAGCTTGTGGGGAGAGATAGACGAAAACGGATGGGTGGATTGCGCGGAGGATAGCCGGGTTCGTCAAGCAGTCTCGCACGGCAGGGTCGTGTCTTGCGTTCTTGGATCAGAACGCCTTTTCGGAGCTCGGTCATTGCGTCTACGGTTGCGATACCTTCGACCTGGACATGATAAGTCCGTTCATGTCCGTGGCGGGGATGCAGGAGAAAATCATTCCATTCTTTCTCATCGCTCAAAAGGAGCAGCCCTTCACTGTCCCAGTCCAGCCGGCCAATGGGATAAATGCGTTTAGGAAATCCAAATTCTGCAAGCATGCGGTGCCCGGGTTCCTGTTTTGTAAATTGCGAAAGAACACCGTAAGGTTTGTTGAAAGCAAGAATCATAAAAAAGTGTTTTACTTTAAATAGCGGTTTCAGACAAGCCCTGTAATCGAAATAATCTCCATTAGCTGCTTTTAATCTGCGGATAATATTTTTTTATTTTTTGTCGCGTCTTGTTCTATAATTATTTAGTTGATTCTATTTAATGCTTATCACTAAAAAAACCCGAGGAGAATTTTTATGGGACAACAGGATAAAGGAAAAGAAAAGGGCTCTCAAAAGAAGGCGCCAAAACTATCGCTTATGGAGAAGAGAAAGGCAAAACAAGAAAAAATAAAAAATAGACAATATTAAGGCTGTTCGCTTAAATAACTGGCCTTTTGCAGGTTTTTCCACCCTTAAGGGGCAACCATTTTTTAAGCTTTCTAGGGAAATCAAGCCCTCCGAAAGGGGTGCTGAATTTCCCTTCGATCCCTGCGCAAAGGCGATTGAAACAAAATTACTTAACCTATTGTGATTAAAGAGGTTAATTTCATAAAAACCTGCAAAAGGCCAGTTAAATAAAGAGATTCAGTAGTTTATTTTTGAGTCCTGGAATCAGGTGCGGAATAACACTGTAATTTTCAAGCCCACAATTCACGAGTTCTTCGGTAAATTCTAAATTACCGGCTAATTCGCCACATAATTCACAGCCGATACCTGCTTCGGCTGCTTTTTCTGCTATCTGCTTGAGCCGTTTTAAGATCAAACGCTTGCCGGCCTCATAATAGCTCGCTACGTTTGCCTGTTCTCTATCCGCAGCCATGGTGTACTGCAAAAGGTCATGGGTCCCAATGCTTAAAAAGTCTGACGCGCGGATCAGTTCCTCAAGCGCTAATACTGCTGAGGGGGTCTCGATCATCGCCCCCAGAGGAATTTTCTCGTTAAACGGTTGCTTTGCCCCTTTTAATTTTTCCTTCTCCTGATCCAATATTTTTCTTATACCGGTCATATCTTCAGGAATTGAAACCATCGGAACCAAGATCCTGATCTTGAACTCCGCACTCAGCCTGAGGAAAACCTTAAGCTGCGTTTCCAATAAATTAGAAAATTTAAGCAATAATCTCACACCCCGGAGTCCTAAAGGTGAATCGATCTTTTCGTTAAGATCCAGATAAGGTAGTGTCTTGTCACCTCCCAAGTCCAAAAGTCTCAGGGTAATTTCTTTACCCTGAATCGGTTTTAAGGCTTTCGCTAGAACCTCATACAAATAATCCTCACTCAGCAGACTTTTGCTTAACATATAAAGAGACTCGATCCGATAAAGACCGATACCCTCGCAGCCATATTTTTGGGCAAGCACCACTTCTTCCGGCGAAGCGACATTTGCTTTGATTGTAAAGAGCCTGCCTCGAATTTTTAACGGCTTTCCAGCCAAACGTTTTGCTAATCTCAACTCCTCTATTAATCTTTTTTTCATTTCGGGTCCAAAATGAATTAACTCCTTTTTTTCTGGATAAACAATCACGGTCCCCGTATCACCGTCAATCGCCGTGGGCGCACCCTGAGGAACACGGTCCAGATTGGTATCAATTTTCGAAACCATGGGAACTCCCAGAGCCCTTGCCAAAACAGCGGCGTGAGAAGTTTGCCCCCCTTGCTCAGTCACAATTCCCAGCGTTTTTTTTCTGTCGAGTGAAACGGTGTCGGAAGGCAATAACCTTTTCGCAAATAGGATTGAACGGTAGGGAAGCTTGGACAAAATAGTCCCTTCAACGCCAGTTAAAACTCGTAAGAGGCGCCTGCCGATATCCGCGATGTCATCTGCTTTCTCTTGAATCTCCTTGGCATCTGCTATTTTTAATTTCTTTTCCCAACGCCGAAAAACATCGCGCACGATTTGTTCCGCATTGATCTGCCGATCTTTCAATTCCTTTTCAATCTCTTTGAGAAGTCCCAAATCTTTTAGAATCGTCTTGTGGACATCAAAGATGGCCGCATGTTTTGACCCAATTTCTCTTTGCACGCCTTTTTTTACAAAGGTCAGATCCTTCTCTACCTTCTCAATGGCACGCAGGATTCGCCTCCATTCGCCTTCCACCTGGTCTGCTTTTAAATCATATATTTCCAATTTCCTCGTCAGGATGTCCCGGTAATGAAAGGCTCGTCCCGCGGCCATACCCGAAGCCAAAGCAACACCCTTCACAACAAAACGAGACTTGATAGGCTTTCCTTTTTTGAAGATAATTTTGAAGAAAGTTTTTCTTGGGATTGATCTTCCGTTGTGGAAACAAAAATCCTTCCCTTTCCCACTCTTTTAGCTCCAGGCACAGTTGCTTCAACTCCCTCCGGAGCTTCCGAAATAACTTTTTCCGCAAGTTTGATAGATTCTCCTGCTTCAAGGATGGCGGGCTTTTTAAGGGGCTTTGAAACATTTCGCAGATAATCCAAAGCAGCTACCTGAATGTTGACACGCCGGCTTAACTGGAGTTCCATTTCATTTCGGTGATTTTTGATTTCTATAACAATCTTTTTCGCCTTCTGCGGATTCGTCAATATTTTACGGGTAAGAAGATAAACAGCTTCCACATAAATCTTGTTTTGTAATTTCTTATGAATTGCTCTGAGTTCTTTTTGTTCTTGGGCAGATCCTGGACGATCTCCAATAAAAACTTCAAGGAGGCTGTTATTGAGTGCTTTTCCTGCTGTCAATTCACCCACTTTTGTTCTTTTTTTAATTTTGGCAACTTTCACAACGGTCCTTGTTCTCTTAGAATTTACGGGACGCACACTTTCGCGCGCTGAATCACAAAAGATTCAGCGCCCTAACGCGCGCGCTTTTGCCTGCGCCCTTGCGCAAGGACTAATCGTGGCGAACCCGATGTCCGCCTACGATTATGTGCGCGAGCACTCTTAGGGATGAACGTGACGTTCATTTCCTAAAGTGTTCGGGAAGAACTTGCATTTGCCGCCTAATGCGGCAAATACTGCTTGTGCGGATTTTGATATCCGCTACAGCGCGGCGTTCTCCTCCGAAAGTGCGGCGTGCGGTTATTCGCCTTCTGCTTAAGGTAAAGAAGCAAGCCACCGGGATGCGGAAAAGACCCCCACATCTCCGCTCTTTCCTGAAATAATCCTTCGGACAGTCCCGGGCGTATGGACGAGCTGAATCGCCGGTATTTTCAGGACCGACTGAAATTCCAATAATGCGGAAGCCGGTGATGTATCCGTCAGCTTGGTCTCGATCATCAGCAGAGGCGCATGAGCCTTGGTTAGGAGAAAATCCACTTCTTTTTTGTCCTTATTTCTTAAATAATGAAGCCTGAAATCCCCCCACCCCCATTCGTTCCATGACCGCACGGCCCGCAATAATTCAAGCGCCACCATATTCTCGAACCGGGCGGCGGCATCCGTGATCAGCGGATAGTTGAAAAGATAAAGTTTTTTCTCCTTCAGGATGGCGCGGGAAACTTTTTTCGTCCAGGGCGATATCCGAAAAGTCAGATAAAAATAGTCGAAGAGATTCAGCCAATTCTTGACCGCCGGGAAGCTGACCTGCAAATTCGTTGCAAGATTATTGATCGAGATCGGGCTCCCGGCTTTCGTCGGTAAAAGCGAAAAGAGCATTTCAATATCGTCTATCAGTTTAATCTCATTCATGGAACGCATGTCTTCCCTGATGATCTGCCTTCCGTAATTGGCTGACCAGCGACGCCACGTCGATTCTTTTCCGCTCAAGAAAGGTTCGGGAAATCCTCCGAGATTAAAAAGTTCATTCCAGACGGAAGCGCTTTGCGACGCATCGGAAAGGTCCATTCCGGAAAAAGGATCCTTAAGAAACTGCTTGATATCGGTTTTGGGACGGGACAACTCCGCCACTGTAAATGGGAAAAGATGCATCTCCAGAAAACGGCCCGACATGGCGTCGCCGGTACGTTTACTGATATCCAGACGGCCGCTTCCCAAAATCGAAAAACAGAAGCGATCGTGAAATTTGTCGTACACGCCCTTCAAATAATTCTTCCACTGACGGTATTTATGGATTTCGTCCAAGATAACCAAAGGACGGCCCCCGCCTACAACGTCCACGGATTGGAAAAAGTAAGGATTCTCCAAAAGGATCTTCTTGTTGTCGAGGATGTCCCAATTAAAGTACGTGGTATGAGGATACCCTTTGGCGATGATTTCCTGCATGAATGTGGTTTTTCCAACCTGGCGAGGGCCCGAAAGAAAAATCATGCTTTTCTCGGCGGCCAGGTCCTTCCAGAGGGATTGGTAAATCGATCTTGTTTCCATGCTCAAAGTTTAATGCGTAACTCGAAAAAGTCAAGACTAATTCAATGTGCACATCAATTTAGTCGGGATTGCTTTTTTACGGGATGCCATCATTGGGGGGTGACGTTAGATTTTTAACTTCTCCCTCCTAATGGCGCCCGGTGCACGGTGAATCTTAACCAGGGAGCCGAATCCATCACCTCGTACCTTTTAGCAAGACTTGCTATCCAACACTCTTGAATTTATTTTTTCAAGAGTTCTCTTTGCGCGTGACTTAGTTCGCGCCACTTCCCTGCCGGCAGATCTCCTACCGCAAACCCTCCGATCGCTGTGCGAATGAGGCGGAGAGTAGGAAATCCCACGGCTGCGGTCATGCGCCGGACCTGCCGGTTTTTGCCCTCCGTAAGCTTAAGCTCGATCCAACTTGTGGGGACAGATAGACGAAAACGAATGGGTGGATTGCGCGGAGGATAGCCGGGTTCGTCAAACAGTCTCGCACGGCAGGGCCGTGTCTTACGTTCTTGCATCAGAACGCCTTTTCGAAGCTCAGTCATTGCGTCTACGGTTGCGATACCTTCGACCTGGACATGATAAGTCCGTTCATGTCCGTGGCGGGGATGCAGGAGAAAATCATTCCATTCTTTCTCATCGCTCAAAAGGAGCAGCCCTTCACTGTCCCAGTCCAGCCGGCCAATGGGATAAATGCGTTGAGGAAATCCAAATTCTGCAAGCATGCGGTGCCCGGGTTCCTGTTTTGTAAATTGCGAAAGAACACCGTAAGGTTTGTTGAAAGCAAGAATCATAAAAAAGTGTTTTACTTTAAATAGCCGCCTCTGGCAAGCACTGGACTCTGGTACCTTTGTATCTAAACACATTGACTCCGACGCAGTGCTCATTCAAAAGAATACGCTGAAGCCTATGCATCAGCGCCATAAGCAAATCGAAACTTGACGTTTCGATTTATGGAGCGGGATACGGGAATACCAAAGCCTATGTTTTGGTACCGCAATCAGAGCGCAGTGTCGTACACGGCATTCCTCAGAAGTGACGACGTAGTGCTCATTCAAAGGAATGAGCGGGATACGGGAATCGAACCCGTCTGACTGGCTTGGGAAGCCAGAGCATTACCACTATGCTAATCCCGCCGGAATTTTAAGGGACCGTTACAAAAGGGCTTGCATTATCCCTCAATTTAAGGAATTTCCAAAATGATTTTTAACCAAGCCCCTGACGCGACAACGTCATTCACAGCTTTATCCCGGCAGAATGGTGGAATTGGCCAATAGCTTTCTCGGTACTGAAAGAGCGCCCCCAAATCCTGCGGCCGTAACTTGCAATAAAATTCTCCACTCGGCGCCTAAACAGCTCGCACGCTGTCGATTTAGGTGATTGACGCAGGGCTTTCCCCCATAACCGACATGCCTGTTTCCACCGAACAGCATTGCGGCTGAGCACGTCGACTAGATCGCGCACATCAGGATCCAGATAACGCGTTAATTTCCCAATGGACCAATACTCTGGGGCAAGTAACCGCACTTGAATTTTTCCAAATCGTTTATAAGGGACGGTGTGCTGATCGTAGTCCAGATACGTAATGCTTGACCAGCGGTCAATATCCTCGGCGTACTGAACCGCAATTCCTGTCCGCAGCGTTACTTCCCTAACCGCTTTGGTGAATTCCGCCCAGGTGTCTTCCTAAAATTTTATAACTTAAAAAATAATCTTGAAGGGATTAAAACTGGAGGAGTAAAACAGGCAGAAAAACGCCGGTCACTAGACAGGCCCAGACCATCCATTTCAGTTTTGCAGTTTGAAAAGCCAGGCGGATTCCAATGGCAATAGTCATTAAAAGAAAGGTGCTCATGATCAAGATGAAAAACATGAATGGCTGGGAACGCTTTTTTGTCCACGCCTTCACCCGTTGATCAAGATGCACTTCCGAGAGAATCTTTATGGCCGCGGGAGGTGTGTAACTGCCGTCTTTTTTAGCATCATTGAGCCGGTAAACCTGCCACATACCGCTCACAATAAAAAATACAAGCGCCGGAGCAAATAAAGTTCCGGCATAAAGATGAAACTTTCTCATGATTTTAGGGTCAGACATAGGGTGTATTTTTAGCAGCCATGACCCCATTTGGTCAATAAAAAAATAGACTGTGGATTTATTGAACTTCAGGCGCGACGCGCTGGCGGAGCTGTTTCTTTTCACCGTGAGCGTGCTTCGATTGCAGGATTTTGTCTTTGGCTCGTTTTGAGCGCTTGCGCTTTTGCCGTTTGATCTTGGCAATGCGCCTGGCCTCTTCACTTTGTCGCCCGTGGATTTGAGATTCCAGCCGGTCAACAAGGATTCGCCGGGCCCAATACCGGTTCATTGCCTGCGAGCGGTCCTGCTGGCATTTCACCACAAGCCCGGAGGGCGCGTGTTTTAGCACCACACAGGTAGAGACCTTGTTCACATTCTGGCCGCCGGGACCTCCGGAACGGACAAAGGATTCTTCTAAATCAGATTCCCGGATACCCAGCCGGCTCATTTCGCGTAGCAGGCTTTCACTTTTACTTGAAGAGACAGGAAAGATCATGGGTGGACCTGGATTGCTTGGCCTTCGAATTCAACCCGGTGCCCCGCCCTGACTTTAAAGGCCTTGCGCGTTTCGGGCGCTCCGTTCACCTTAACCCTGCCTTCAGCGATTGTATGCTTGGCCGCGCCGCCGCTCTCGCAAAATCCTGTGGCTTTAAGCAGTTTAAAGAGTTCGATATATTCGCCGGTCAATTTAAATTCAGCGTCAGGCATCGATTACACGGGCTCTGCATAAAGCTTCAAAATCCAGTCTTTAAACCAGGGGGGTCTTGCGATCATAACGTAACCGAGAAAAAGAGAAGCGAGGGGGATCACAAATACTGCGGCATCAAAAATAAAAATGGCCACGGCCAGCAAAACGCGTAGAGTCAGATTCATGTTTTTTCCTTTTTTGCCTGAATGGATTAAGCCTGGTTTACTGAGGAAAATGCTCCAGAAGTTTGTGAACGGCTTTGTTGATTTTGGCCTCTTTTTTCTCGGGGCTTTGAGAGACGTCAACCTCCGCTTTGGCGGTTCCGCGCCAGATCATTTTTTTCGTCCGGGGATCGACAATATCAACCAGCAATGTCCCTTCTTCATACTGGAAAACGTAGGTATCCGTCTGCGGGAAGGCGGCACCCCCATGATAAAACCCCCGGTTCGGATAATAATTATTGGGATAGCCGTAATCATAAGAGGTAAATGTCGTGACATCCAGTTTATCTTCCAGCCCGACATGGTAAGCGACCTTAAAATCCGCACTTCCGTCGGTTACTTTTTGATAGCCCTTTGCCGCCAGTTCCCGTTCAACCGCAATCCGGATCCGGCTATGCAAAATATCATTATCAAGCCGAGGATTACCCGTAATCGGCTGCGCCCCCGCCCAGCTGTAGGTTTTTAATGCCGCGAAATTGGCATTAGGATCAAAATCGGAAGAAACACTGACGGTCGCACATCCTGCCGTAAAGATCCCTAATAGCATTGCGTTCAAAACAATCGAAAATTTCATAAACCCTCCTTTTTTTCGTTTGCAGTTGTAAGGTGAATTCCGACAAGCCGGCTGATAAAAATAGCCAGGTAAAGCTGCCCGGTAAAGGCCTCGAGAATAGCCAAATTTCTCGCAATCGGTATCAATGGCACAATATCCCCATAACCGACAGTCATGAGGGTAATAAATGAAAAATAAAGCAATTCATTCATTGGAAAATGAGGATCCGTCACTGAAATGGCCGCGGGGTGAAGCAGTAACAAGATCCTGTAAAATATGGTCCAGAGGATTCCAAACAGAAAATACACGGTGATTCCGCCAAGAATGGTATCAGTCGAAACGACTCGTTCCCTAAAAATCCTTTGGAGAAATATAATAATGACGCTTAGCACCAATATTCCATCGATCAAGGGCACGAGAATTCTTGCCTTGATGAGCTCGGTGTGTGAAGCACTCTGGAATACAACCGGGAAAAAGAAAAGGTCGCTTCCCAAAGATAGACAGGACATCAGGGTAAAAAATAATAATACCCTTCTCTTAACCTGTAGAACCCACAGCACAAAGAGTAGCATCGAAAAAAAGAGAATTTGTATTAACGGTATAGCCTTGTGGATTCTTTCAGCGAGCGGAAAAAGGAAGAATATGGCAAGGATATTGATGAAAAGGTAACTATACGGAGTTCGAACTAAGCGCTTAAAGAAGGTAGGGGTAGGGATATTTTTTACCATCTGGCTTGATTATGAAAGCCTGGCTAAAGTGGAGGCCTTAGGTTGTTCAACTTCCGTTTTTTTCTTTTCCGGCTTGCCGAATTTCCAGCGGAAAGACAGACCCACGACATTAATGTATTGATTATACTCGCCTGCAAAGCGGCGGCCCGGGAAAACCGTGGTGGGGCCAAAAATGGGGCCCGGTGGATCTACTGTGACTCCCGGAATGGTTTTGTCGATCCGTGCGCTTCCTAAATCGATAAATTCCCAGTTTAAACTCAAGGTCATGCTCTGCGTGAGATCATAATCAAAACCCGTGGCCCAGCGCCACTGCTGATCCATAGGCAGATCAGGTGTACGGTTGGCCAGCGAAGACGGATCACTGTCGTAAGAAAATCCAGCTTTCAGAAGGAGCCTTTTAATCGGGCGGTAGTGAAATCCAAGCCCTATTCTCCACGTATCATTCCAATCCCGGTTAAGACTCACCGCTCGTCCTGAGGCGGTTGTAATCGTGGTTTTATTCATTTCACTCCAGTCCTGCCAGCCTAAATCAAAAAGAACAGCCCATTTTGGATTAATGTCCTGGTATGCACTGATAATAATACTTCGTGCAAGAATGAGTTCTGATTCGGCGTACGTGTCTTTAATTCCCCGCTTAGTATAAAAATCGCTCAATCCGCGAAGTTCCACGTCCCCCTGCAGGTTAAACTTTACCCGCGAACGGTACGCAAGTCCGATACGTGTTCCCTTCCGAGGCTCCACCAAAATGCCCAGGTTATAGCCCACCCGCCAGTCGCTGAGATTAAGTTCCACCTGGCCGTCACCCCGGCGCGAAATATCCAGGCTCGGTGGAATAATATCAAAGGGCGGAATCTGTCCGGGCTTTGGAATAATCTGGGCCGGATTCACATCCACATCCGGAGGGTTGAAGATGGCGGTTTCCTGCTTGAATTTCGCATAGTACACCGAAAGTCCGGCTCCAAGATGAAGCCATTGCGCAACCCGCACGGCAAGTGAGGGATTTATATTCATGATCAAAAGAAAACTGTTCTGCATCAAGTAACGTCCCTTCCAGCCATCGGCATAATTGAGGCCCGCGCCGCCCGGAGCGTTCAAGGCAAGCCCTACCGCAACCCGGTGATCAAAAAGTTTTTGCACAAAGTAAAATCCGCCGCCGGGCAAAACAATGCCGGCATTGTCCCCGCCGTCATTTCCGCCGAAGGGATATTGAATATTGGAATCTGAATTAAATTCGACTTTCGGAATCAGAAGTTCCGCGCCGCTCATGACTTCTGAGCGTTCCAAATGGGTCATTCCGGCCGGGTTAAAGTAGGCAATGGAGGCGTCTTCAGCATAAGCCGCCTGGCCGACATTGGCAGTGCCAATACTCGGTTGGCCCTGCTCGTAAAGACTCAAACCGCTCGCCCGAACCGTTTGACTGATGCCGAGAAATATTGCCAGAGTCGCAAACAAAACTTTTTTCTTAAGTTTCATTACATGTTCTCCTTAGATATGGACAGCAAGCATAACGCTGTATAGGTTAAATAAACGGCACTTCCGTGAAATCCTCGACTCATTAAATTAGCGGCGCCCATTGGTTCGAGAAGGCGGAATATCAAGCAGCCGCACATCAGGATTTTTTTCCAAGAAGTGATTAAGCATCCACGCGTTTTCAAAAAGAATCGCGGTATTACCCATCGAATCCAAAACTTTCCGGGAAGAATACGGAATCATGCGCTCAAGCTCTTCCGGATCGATCTCCGTTTCAAGCCAGCGCAGGATCTGCCAGGATGCGCGTTCAAGCACTGAAGGTGCGCCGTATTCCGATTGCAAACGGTATTGCAGCACCTCAAACTGCAAGGGCCCGACCGCGCCAAAAAGAGGCCCTTTGCCGGAAGGGCCAAGGTCAAAGACCTGGACGATATTTTCAGCCAGTAAATGATCGAGGCCTTTACGAAAGGGTTTATGTTTGGCCGGAGTCGGATTCACAAGATAACCGAAACACTCCGGAGCAAAAGTCAGCATTTCATGAAACCTGATTTCAGGATCTTCGGTCAAGGTATCGCCGATTTTAAACTCATCCTTGCCCACCACACCGATAATGTCACCCGGATAAGCGGAATCCACAATTTCGCGGTCCTGCCCAAACACTTTGTGCGAGTTGGAGAGCCTTACCTTTTTTCCCGTGCGGGCATGAAGGACGGTCATGTCACGCTCAAATTTACCCGAACAGATTCTTAAAAAAGCAATTTGGTCACGGTGAAGAATGTCCATATTGGTCTGGATCTTGAAGATGAAGGCTGAAAATTTATTGTACTCAGGCGTTACGGGTCCGTTAACCGCCATTCGCCCCCGGGGTGCTGACGAATGCGCAAGGAACCCATCCAGCAACAGCTGAATTCCGAAATTGTTGGACGCGCTGCCAAAATAAACCGGTGTGGTTTTGCCATCAAGCACACGCTGGGGATCAAAAGCCTCGTGCGCATGATCCAGTAATTCGACTTCTTCAAGGGCCTGGCGGTAAATCCCTTCGTTTAAAAGCTCTGTGGCCTTTGGATCGTTCAGGCCGTGCACAGAAACCGGTGCGCGATAGACGCCGCCGCCCGCCAGACGCTCAAACAAATGAACCTGGCGTGTGTTTCGGTCATAAAGTC